>Ga0105239_10000024_pt1 | contig 256334 bp, 229 predicted proteins | sample KBSC44metaG_FD_92761 | JGI IMG/M metagenome (GOLD analysis project Ga0105239, IMG submission 92761) | Corn rhizosphere microbial communities from Kellogg Biological Station, Michigan, USA - KBS C4-4 metaG | ecosystem: Host-associated > Plants > Roots > Rhizosphere > Soil | place: Michigan...
CGGCGCCTTCGCCGAGGAGGTCGCCGAGATGCAGGCGGCGGTGGCGCGCTGCAAGGCCATCGTGACGGGCATCCTCTACGCCTCGGGCGAAGCGCGCAGCGAGATGGTGGAGCGCACCTCCCTCTCCGCCTTCGTGACCAAGGTGGCGCGGGACTGGGACGGCCAACGGCCCGGCGTGCTGACCCTGCGGGATCGCTCCGACGCCGGGATCGCGATCGTCGCAGACCGGACATTGGCGCAGGTGCTCGTCAACCTGCTGGACAATGCCGTCGAGGCGGGTGCGGCAAAGGTCGTCCTGAGCGCGGATATCGCCGATGACGAACTGCATCTCTCGGTCGAGGACGACGGCCCCGGCTTCGCTCCGGGCATGCTGGATTCGCTCGGCAAGCCTTATGCTTCGACCAAGGACCGGCGTGGTGCCGGGCTCGGCCTGTTCCTGGCGGTGAACGTGATGCGCAAGCTGGGCGGCGCGGTCGCCGCCGCCAATGGCGCGCGCGGCGGCGCGGTCGTGACGCTTTCCATCCCGCTGCGCGCGTTGACGCTCGAGGCCGCCCGATGACCGAACGCCGGCTGTTGATCGTCGAGGATGACGAAGGCTTCGCCCGGACCCTAAGCCGCTCCTTCGAGCGGCGCGGCTATACGGTGCGCACCCAGCCCGATCCGGACGGGCTGGCCGAGGCGGCCGCCGAGTTCCGCCCCGGCTTCGCGGTGGTCGACCTGCGGCTCGGCCATGGATCGGGCCTCCCCTGCGTGCAGCAGTTGCACGAGTGGGACCCCGCGATGCGCATCGTCGTCCTCACCGGTTTCGCCAGCATCGCGACGGCGGTGGAGGCGATCAAGCTCGGCGCCACCAACTATCTCACCAAGCCCGCCGATACCGACGAGATCGAACGCGCCTTCGCCGCCGTGGAGGGCAATGCCGACGCCAGCCTCTCGGCCCGGCCGAGCTCGATCAAGACGATCGAATGGGAGCATATCCACCAGGTGCTGGCCGATACCGGCTTCAACATCTCAGAAACCGCGCGCCGGCTCGGCATGCACCGCCGCACGCTGGCCCGGAAGCTCGGCAAGCGGCACGTCTGATCAGTCGGTCCCGTCGGCGAACAGCGCCAGGAAGGCCCCGGCCGCGCGGCTGGGCTGGCGCTCGCGATGACGCAGGCCGAAGAAGCGGCGGGGCGGGATGGCGAGCGGCAAAGCGTGGAGATGGCCTGCCGACAGGGCCGTCGTCACGACGACGGTCGAGAGCACGGCCGCGCCGGCCCCGGCGATGACGGCGCTGCGCACCGCCTCGTTGGAAGGCAGCACCAACGCGACCTTCAGCTCCGCCGGATCGATCGCCATCGTGGACAGCAGCGCCTCGAACGTCGATCGCGTGCCCGATCCCGCCTCACGCAGCACCCATTGGGTCGATCGGATCCAGTCGGCATCCACCTGGGCTGGGGCGGCGCCGGCCTGCACCGCCAGCAGCCGGTCCTCGGCGATCGGCCAGCGCAACAGGCCGGGCACGTCGATCACGCCTTCGATGAAACCCAGTTCGGCCTCGCCGGACGCCACCTGCTCGGCGACGCGCTCGCTGTTGGCGATGTCGAGCGAAAGGGCGATTCCCGGATAAAGCCGGCGGAAGTCCCCCAGCAGGCGGGGCAACCAATATCCGCCGACCGTCTGGCTCGCCGCCAGCCGCACCGATCCCCGGGCGAGGCCCCGGAAGCCGGCGAGCAGATGATCCAGCCCGGCGGCATGATCGAGCGTCACCCGCGCCTCGGCGAGCAAAGCGCGGCCGACATCGTTCAGGACGATCCCGCGCCCGACACGATCGAACAGCCGGATGTCGTGGCGCGCCTCCAAAGCCGCGATGGCCGCAGAGACGGCCGATTGGGTGATGTTCAGCGCCTCGGCCGCGCGCGTGACGTGCTGCCGCTCGGCCACCGCCACGAAAATGCGCAACTGTTCGAGGGTCATGGCGGATTGTTCGCCTAAATCGAATGAAATCACAATAACAATCGGTTGGACCGATCGCTTTGAGCGGTCCAGACAGAACCCATGGCCTCGCCCATCGCCTCCTCCGCCCAGCGCGATCCGCTCCCCGGCACCTTGCTGTGCCTGGCGATCACCTTCGCCGCCATGGCCATCGAGCGGACGGAAGCCTTGCTGTTCGGCCGCGCCTGGCTGGAGGCTCTGGTGCTGGCGATCCTGCTCGGCACCCTCGTCCGGACCGTCTGGACGCCGGACGCGCGGTGGCAGCCCGGCATCCGCTTCAGCGCCAAGACCGTGCTGGAAATCGCCGTGGTGCTGCTCGGCGCCTCGGTCAGCGGCGCGACCATCGTCGCGGCCGGCCCGGCCTTCCTGCTCGGCATCGCGCTGGTGGTGGGAATTGCGATCGGCGCCAGCTACACGATCGGGCGGACGCTGGGGCTGCGGCCGAAGCTCGCGATGCTGGTGGCCTGCGGCAATTCTATCTGCGGCAATTCGGCGATCGCCGCCGTCGCGCCGGTGATCGGCGCCGACAGCGAGGATGTCGCCGCGTCCATCGCCTTCACCGCCGTGCTGGGCGTGATCGTCGTGATCGGCCTGCCGATGCTGGCGCTCGCCGCGCATATCGCGCCTTTGCCCTTCGGCGCGCTGGCCGGCCTCACCGTCTATGCCGTGCCGCAGGTGATCGCCGCCGCCGCGCCGCTGGGGGCCGCGGCCGTGCAGATCGGCACGCTGACCAAGCTGGTGCGGGTGCTGATGCTCGGCCCGGTCTGCGTGGTGCTGGCCTTCCTCGCACCGCGCCTGCGCGAGGCGGGGGACGCATCGGAGGCCATCGTCCGGCCAAAGCTGTCGCAACTCGTGCCCTGGTTCATCCTCGGCTTCCTCGGTCTGGTCGCGGCGCGCTCGCTCGGCCTGGTCCCCGCCGCCGCCGTGGCTCCTGCCAGCCACCTCGCGACGATGCTGACGATCGTGTCGATGGCGGCCCTCGGGCTCGGCTGCGACATCCGTACGGTCGCCCGCGCCGGCGGACGGGTGACGGCGGCGGTCGTCCTCTCGCTGCTGATGCTGGGGGCGGTGAGCTGGGCCTTGATCCGGCTGCTCGGCCTCGCCTGATCCCGCCAAGCTGCGCTTGCCCACGGCGCCGACATTCTATCGCGCGCCCGGCGCCCCCCGATTGTACCCTCCCCGCTCATCTCCAGACAGGCGGAGAAGGCGGATGGTCATGACCTGGAACGGATGGCTGGCACGCGGGCGCGCGATGATCGCGGCCTGGTGGCGCGCGCCCGATCCACACGGCCGCTGCCGCTCCTGCGGGACGACGATCGATCCGGTGCTGGACGAGTGCCTGCCCTGCCTCGGCGAGCGCCACTGGTAGGCGCCGCCCGCAATCCCCTCCCGATCGCGGACAGCGGTGCTGCGATTGGGTGGTGGTGAAGGCCGATCAAATCGGGCATGGACCGCCTCTCTTCAGCGCGCTCGCGCAACGGCTCGTCCGGGCCGTGAACAGGGGAAGGATCGAACGAATGCGTCTGGGGCCAAGCCTCTTCCGGATGACCCTGCTGTCCGCCGCGGCCATGGTCCTGGCTCCGGCACCTGCGGCCGCGCAGGCGATGCTGCAGCCCCCGCCCAAGGCGATGCCCGCCAACCCGACCGTCGACCAGACCGACTGGTGGAAGCGCGGCATCATCTACGAAGTCTATCCGCGCAGCTTTGCCGACAGCAACAATGACGGCATCGGCGACATCCAGGGCATCACCCGGCATCTCGACTATATCCAGTCGCTCGGCGCCGACGCGATCTGGATGACGCCGATGTTCCCGAGCCCGCAGGCGGACTTCGGCTATGACGTGGCGGATTACGACAATGTCGATCCGCAGTTCGGCACCGTCGCCGACGTCGACCAGCTCGTCGCCCAGGGCAAGGCGCGCGGCGTCAAGCTGCTGCTCGATTTCGTGGTCAACCATACGTCGGACCAGCATCCCTGGTTCCTGCAATCGAAGAACAGCCGCACCAACCCCTATCGCGATTATTACGTCTGGCGCGATCCCAAGCCGGACGGCTCGCCGCCCAACAATTGGGCCTCGATCTTCGGCGGCTCCGCCTGGACGCTGGATCCGACGACCAGGCAATATTACTACCACTTCTTCTACCCGCAGCAGCCGGACCTGAACTGGCGCAATCCCAAGGTCGAGAAGGCGATGTTCGATGCCGCCGAATGGTGGCTGAAGCGCGGCGTCTACGGCTATCGCCTCGACGCGGTCGACACGATGTTCGAACGCCCCGACCTCAAGGACAACAAGGTCTATCCGGGGGTCGACGCCTTCGGCGTGCCCAACCAGGATCACGTCAACAACAGCAAGCAGCCCGAGGTGCACACCGAGTTGCAGCGGCTGCGGCAGATGGTGATCGACAAATATCCCGGCCGCATCCTGGTCGGCGAGACCTGGACGTCGGACGCGCAGGAGCTGGTGCAATATTACGGGCCGCGCAACAATGAGCTCCAGCTCCCGATGTTCCTCAACCTGATCAGCCTGCCGGCCCTGACCGCGCCGGATCTGCGCCAGCGCATCACCGGGGTGGAGACCAATTCGGTCGGCGGCTGGCCGTCCTTCGCGCTGTCCAACCATGACAGCCGCCGCGTCGCGAGCCGCTATCCGGTTCCCGCCGGCGCCTCGACCGACGACTGGGCCAAGATCACCGGCGCGCTGCTGCTGACGCTGCGCGGCACCCCCGTCCTCTATTATGGCGAGGAACTGGGCATGGTGAACAACGATCCCCAGCGCATCGAGGATGTGCAGGACGTGATCGGCAAGAAGGGCTGGCCCAAGGAGAAGGGCCGCGACGGCGAACGCACCCCCATGCAGTGGGACGCCAGCGCCAATGCCGGCTTCAACGCCGGCGCCAAGCCCTGGCTGCCGGTCGCACCCGATTACAAGACCCGCAACGTCGCCGCCGAGAGCGCCGATCCGCATTCGGTGCTGAGCTTCTACCGCACCCTCATCGCGCTGCGCCGTACCCATCCGGCGATGGCGGGCGACTGGAAGGCGGTCGACACGGACGACAAGCAGGTGCTCGCCTACCAGCGATCGGGCGGCGGCAAGACCGTGCTGGTGCTGCTCAACCTGGACGCCAAGCCGGCCGACGTCCCGATCGAGAAGACCCAGACGATGGAGGTGCTGCAGCCCCTCGCCGTCAACCGCGCGCTGCTCATCAGCGGGCGTGTCCACCTCGATCCGCTGGGTGTCTATGTCGCGGAGATCACGCCCATACCCTGAGCGGCGGTTCCGCCAACAATAATTGCCTAGTCATGTAGTAGAGATTTGTTGCCGGGTCGCCGGTCCGTCCCTAATCCCTGACTCACCGGCCCGCAGTCGGACGAGCAGGGGATAGGATCATGGCGGACAGACCCGTCGAACTCATCATCCCCGGCCTGTTCGACAGCGGGCCGGACCATTGGCAGAGCCGCTGGCTGGCCTTGCGCGCCCAGTCGGTGCGGGTGGAGCTGGGTCGCTGGCATGCGCCGTCCCGCGATCTGTGGGTGGCGCATCTCGATCGCGCCATCGGGCGGCAGCGCGGCCCGGTCGTGCTGGTCGCGCACAGCCTTGGATGCCTCGCCGTCGCCTGGTGGGCGCAGGAGGCGTCGGCCGCGCGGCTTTCCAAGGTCCGGGGCGCGATGCTGGTGGCGCCGCCCGATGTCGATCGGCCCGGCGTGCATCCGCTGCTCCAGCCTTTCGCCCCCGCGCCGCTGGCGGCGCTGCCCTTTCCCAGTCTGCTCGTCGCCAGCCGCAACGACGGTTATGCCGATTTCGCGCGGCTGGCCTGGCTGGCCGCCGCCTGGGGATCGCGACTGGCCGATGTCGGCCCGTGCGGCCACATCAACGCGGAGTCCGGTCTCGGCGACTGGCCGCAGGGGCTCGACCTACTCGAACGCCTGATCGACGGAGCACCCGGCTTCGCGCCGCAACCCGGACATCGTGCGCTCCCCCGCCTCGCATCCTCCACGAAAGACCGCGCATGAGTGCCGAGCGATCCATCGATTTCCCGCGCGAGATCGGATCGGTGATCGAGGCGCTGCGCGATGCCCGGCGGGACTGGCGCGCCGGCCATGCGCGTCATGCGGAGCATGGCATCCGCTTTCCGTCGCGCAGCGCGCTCAAGCGCATCCTGCGCGAATTGTCGGCGGCGCTCTTCCCGCTCCGCCTGGGGCCGCCCGAGCTCAGCACCGCCAATGAGAATGCCTGGGTGGATGCGACGCTGGAAACGACGCTCGACCAGCTCGGGGCGCAGATCGTGCTGGAACTGGATCTCGCCACGCCGGAGACGCGGGAGCGCGCCGCCGCCGAGCGCGCCATCGCCATCACCGGCGCGCTCGCCGGCCGCCTGCCCGCGATCCGCCGGCTGCTCGATCGCGACGTGGAGGCCGCCTATCGCGCCGATCCCGCCGCCCGCAGCGTGGACGAGGTGCTGCTGCGCTATCCCTCGATCGCGGCCGTGATCCCCTATCGCATCGCCCACGAACTGCACCGCGAAGGCGCCCCGATCGTCGCGCGCACCATCACCGAGATCGCCCACCAGCGGACCGGTATCGATATCCACCCCGGCGCCCGCATCGGCGCGGGCCTGTTCATCGATCACGGCACCGGCGTCGTGATCGGCGAGACGGCGGTGCTCGGCAGCGACGTCCACCTCCACCAGAACGTGACCCTCGGCGGCGCGCTTCCGGCCCGCGGCGGTCGCCGCCATCCGCGGATCGGGGATCGGGTCGTCATTCATCCCGGCGCCGTGCTGCTCGGTGCGATCGACGTCGGCGCCGACAGCGTGATCGACGCCAATGTCGTGCTCCGCCAGGACGTGGCGGCCCGCACCGTCGTCCGCGCGCCGCGTCCGGTGCTGGAGCCGGCCGGCGCGGGCTGAGCGGCATCGCCAAACACCCGCCCGGCATAGCCACCGCCGCCCTCGCCTCCCCCCGATCCGCTAGGGAACGATCGGAACAACGAGACGTCGGGACGAGGATGATGGAACAGCCGGTCGCCACCACGCGGACGGGGCGCGTGCGCGGAACCGCCGAGGGCGGGGTGCGCCGCTACCTCGGCATCCCCTACGCCGCCGCACCGGTCGGCGAGCGTCGCTTCCAGGCGCCGCAGCCGCACGACCCGTGGGAGGGCGAGCGCGATGCCACCCTGCCCGGCCCGACTCCGCCGCAGCGCCTGCGGGACATTCCCGGCCTCGACATCACCCCGCTGATCGGCACCGGCTGGGTGGAAGGCGACGATTATCTGTCGCTCAACATCTGGGCGCCCGACGGCGATGCGCACGGCCTGCCGGTGATGGTCTTCATCCACGGCGGCGCGTGGGTGATCGGCCACAAGGACGCCCCCGGCCACGACGGCAGCGCGCTCGCCCGCGACGGCGTGATCAGCGTCGCGATCAACTATCGCCTCGGCGTCGAGGGCTTCCTCCCCATACCCGGTAGCCCGACCAATCTCGGCCTGCGCGACCAGCTCTCCGCCCTCGCCTGGGTGCGCGACAATATCGCGGCGTTCGGCGGCGATCCCAGCAACGTCACCGTGTTCGGCGAATCGGCGGGCGCCATGTCGATCGCGACCCTCGTCGCCTCGCCCCTCGCCGAGGGCCTGTTCCGCCGGGCCATCATCCAGAGCGGCCATGCCGGCATGACGCGCTCCATCCCGGTGATGCAGCGGCTGGTGACCAAGATGGCGAGGCTGCTCGGCGTGACGCCCGACACCGCCGGCTTCGCCTCCACCACGCCCGCGCAATGCCTCGACGCGCTGATGACGGTCAGCGAACCCCGCGCCCGGATCGACCTGCGCGACGCGGAGGGCCGCGAGCCCGCTTTCGGCCTCAGCCGCTTCGTTCCCGTCCATGGCGACGACGTGGCGCCGCTGCCGCCACTGGAAGCGCTGAAGCGGAGCGCGGGCGCCGGCATCGACGTGCTGATCGGGACCAATAGCGAGGAGATGAACCTCTATTTCGTGCCGACCGGCGTGAAGGCCAGGATCAACGGCCTGCTGGCCTGGCTGATCCTGCGCCGGGTCCAGCCACAGGCGCGCAAGGTGCTCAAGGCTTATGGTCGCGCCGGGGACGAAGCGGGGAGCGTCTTTGCGGCCGCGCTCACCGATCTGGTCTTCCGCTGGCCGGCGCGGCGCTTCGCCGAGGAGCATCGCGGGCGCACCCATGTCTACGATTTCGGCTGGCGCTCCTCGGCCTGCGGTGGCGCGATGGGCGCGGCGCACGGCGTCGAGATCCCGTTCGTGTTCGACACGCTCGATTGCGCGACCGGACCCGAGGGCCTGCTGGGTCCGGCGCGACCGCCGCAGGCGATCGCCGATCATATGCGCGCGCTGTGGATCGGCTTCGCGCGCGACGGATCGCTGCCCTGGGCGCCGTTCGATCGCGAGACGCGGCAGGTCTACGATCCGAGCACCCGCACGGCCGCGCATGAAGCGCCCATGGCGGCGGCGCCCTTCCTGCCGTGAGGTTCGGGGCCATTCCCTACGACCGGGCGCGGATCAGGCCCGGCATCGTCCATCTCGGCCTCGGCGGGTTCCACCGCGCGCACATGGCGCGCTACACGCACGATCTGATGGTCGCGGACGAAGCCGGGCTCGACTGGGGCATCGTCGGCGCGGGCCTGCGCGCGGCCGACCGCCCGCTGCTCGATACGCTGCGCGCGCAGGGCGGCCTCTACACCTTGATCGAGCGGGACGCGGCGGGGGAGACGGCGACCTGCATCGGCGCCATCGTCCGCGTCATCGATGCCTCGGCCTCAACGACGGCATTGCTGGATGCGATCGGCGATCCCGCGATCCGCATCGTCAGCCTTACCGTCACCGAACATGGCTATTGCCTCGATCGCGCGACCAGGCGCCTCGATCCCGGCCACCCGCTGATCGTCCACGACCTCGCGACGCCGGCCGCCCCGCACAGCGCGATCGGCGTGCTGGTGGAGGCCTTCGCCCGGCGCAAGGCGAGCGGCCTGCCCGCCTTCACCGCGCTCAGCTGCGACAATATCCAGCGTAATGGCGACGTGCTGCGCGCCGCTGTCCTCGCCTTCGCCGGGATGCGCGATCCGGCGCTCGCAATATGGATCGCGGAGCGTGCCGCTTTCCCCAATGCGATGGTCGATCGCATCACGCCGGTGCCGACGCCCGATATGGTGGGCGAGGTCCAGTCGCGGCTCGGGATCGACGACGGCGCGCCGCTGATGGCGGAGCCTTTCCGCCAATGGGTGATCGAGGATCGCTTCGCCGCCGGCCGTCCCGACTGGGATCGCGCCGGTGCGCAGTTCGTCGCCCATGTCACGCCCTACGAGACGATGAAGCTGCGCCTGCTCAATGCGAGCCACCTCGCCGTCGCCGGCCTGGGCGCGCTCGCTGGCCATGTCTCGATCGCCGAGGCCATCGGCGATCCGCTGATCCGCCGGCACATGATCGCGCTGATGGCGCGCGAAACCGGGCCGATGCTCGATCCCGTGCCCGGCATCGATCTCCCCGCCTACCAGCGCGCGCTGGTCGAGCGGTTCGCCAATCCCGCCATTCCCGACACCGTCGCGCGGGTGAATGCCGATGCGCCGCTCAACTATCTGCTCGATCCGATCCGCGACCGGCTCGCCGCGAACGCGCCCTTGCCGCTGCTGGCGCTGGCGCTCGCCGCCTGGCTCCGGCGCGCGCGCGGCGAGGACGAGACGGGGCGGCCGCTCGCCGTTCACCACCCGCTCGCCGGGACGATGCGCGAAGCAGCGCTGCGGGGCGCCGCCGATCCCGGCCCGCTCCTCTCGATCGGCCCGCTGTTCGGCGATCTCGGCCAGGATTCCCGGCTGCATGATGCCGTCGCGCCATGGCTTGCCGCGCTTTACGACAAAGGCGTCGCCGCGACGCTGGACGGTGCGGCCCGCCAGGGCCTGCTGTGAAGGATTTCGCATGACCGAACGCCGTTCCGCGATCGTCCCGCTGCTCATCCTGGCGCTGCTGGTCGGGGCGAGCTGGTGCATGCAGGGCTCGTTCGGCACGGTGCAGGAAGCCGCCAAGGCCGAGCTGGGCCTGAGCGACTGGCAGCTGGGGCTGTTGCAGGGGCTCGCCGTCTCGGTGCCGATCGCGGTCCTCGCCGTGCCGATCGGCCGCGCGGTCGACCGGTCGCATCGCATACGGGTGCTGGTGGCCCTCGGGCTGACGTGGAGTCTCGGCACCTTGCTCACCGCCTTCGCGCACGGCTTCGCGTGGCTGTTCGTCGCGCGCATGATGGCGGGACTGGGCGCGACCTGCGCGGTCTCGGCCGCCATCTCGATCGCCGCCGATCTCACCCCGCCCGAGCGACGCGGCTTCGCCATGCTGGTGCTGACCATCGGCAAATGGGCCGGCACGGCAGCGGCCTTCGCGGCGGCGGGTGGCCTGTTCGGCCTGTTCGGCCATGGCGGCGGGCAGTGGGCGAGCGCCGGCCTGCCGCCGTGGCGCGCCGCGCATCTCGTGCTCGGCGTCGCGAGCCTGCTGCTGTTGCTTCCCGCGCTGTGGCTGCGGGAACCGGAGCGCCACGAAGTCGCCGCCGGCGAACATGCGCCGCTGCGCGTGGTGCTGCGCGAGCTGGCGGACCGGCGCGGTTTCCTGATTCCGCTGTTCGTCGGCCAGATCGGCGTGGTGATGGCCGACGTCGCCGCGAGCATCTGGATCGCACCGGTGCTGACCCGCGACTACGGCCAGACGCCGGAGCAGTTCGGCGGCTGGATCGGCGCCGTGCTGTTCGCGACCGGCATCCTCGGCTCGATCGCCGGCGGCATCTGCGCCGATCGCGGCCAGCGCAGCGGGCGGCGCGGCGGCATCCTGCGGAGCGCCGTGATCGCCTCGCTCTTCGCCATTCCCGCCGCCTTGTTCCCGATCATGCCAAGCGTGGCGGGGCTCGGCATCCTGTTCGGGCTGCTGATCCTGTGCGGCACGCTCTGCGGGCTCGTCACCGGCGCGGCGCTGTCGGTACTGCTGCCGAACGAGCTGCGCGGTGTCTGCCTCGGCACATTCATCGCGCTCGCCGGGGTGATCGGCTTCGGCGCGGCGCCGGGGCTGGTGACCGGGCTCGCCGGGCTGCTCGGCGATTCGCGCCACCTCGGTCCGTCGCTGGCGATCGTCGGCGTGGCGGTCGGCATCGTTTCGGCGAGCGCCTTCTGGATGGCGATGCGGCGCGCGCCGGAGAGTCCTATCAGATAGGTCTTGCGCATAGCTATCTGATAGGTCATTCTCCTCTCAGAGGGGGGAGTGAATGGCCGTCGCCGAGTGCATCCAGGTTTCGCCGGAGATGACCGCGCTGATCGGCGCGTGCCGGATCGAGGGCGCGCTGCCCGTCGAGCCGGTGCTGCTCCATTTCGATCTCGGCGAGCAGCCGCTCGTGCGCATCCGCCCGCAGGCTCAGGACATGGCCGCCGATGGCGGCATCACCCTGCTCGTCTCGCGCATCGCCTGCGCGCGGCTGTTCGCGCATGACGGGAACGAAGGGGATTATCACCTTCCCTCCGAACTCCGCCTGATCGCGCTCGCCATCCGCGACTGCGCGATGGAAGCGAGTGCCCGCACCACCTATCGCGGCTGCAAGGCCGTCGAATTGTTCTGCGAGACCTTCCGCCTCCTCAAAAGCGAGGCGCTGGTGCCGGCGCGCGAGGACGGCGCGCTCAGCCTCGCCGATGCGCGTCGCCTCGTCGCCGCGCGCCGCCTGATCGACGAGCAATGGCAGGAGAAGCTGACCATCGATCTCATAGCGCGCAGTTGCGGGCTCAACCGGGTGAAGCTCAGCCGCGGTTTCCGTGCGATGTTCGATTGCACCGTCGCCACTGCGCTGGCCGAACGCCGCCTGCACGAAGCGAGCCGCATGCTGCGCACCACCGACCGGCCGATCTCCTCGATCGGCTATGATAGCGGCTATCTCAACAATGCCGCCTTCTCGCGCGCCTTCGCCCGCCGCTTCGGCCTCTCGCCCAGCGACTATCGCGCCGCCCGGATCGCGGCATGAGCGGGCGCCGCGCCGAAGGCCCATCGCTGGTGGCGCAGGCCACCCAGGCAGTGCGCGACCATATCCGCGCGCACGATCTCAAGGTGGGCGACGCACTGCCCGGCGAGGCGCATTTCGCCGAATTGGTCGGCGTCAGCCGTGCCGTGATCCGCGAGGCGTTCGGCGCCCTCGCCGCGTTGCGCTTGATCGACGTCGGCAATGGCCGGCGTGCCCGGGTGAGCGCGATCGACGGATCGGTGATCGCGGTCTCGATCGAGCATGCGGTGGCCACCGCGCAGGTCTCGATTCCCGAAATCTGGGACGTGCGCCGCACCCTCGAAGTGCGCACCGCCGTGCTCGCCGCGACCGAGCGGACCGACGAGGAAGCGCGGACGATCCTCATGCTCGCCGAGGCCATCGCGGATGCCGGCGACGACCTGGAGGCGGTGACGCGCTCCGACATCGCCTTCCACGAGGCGATCGCGCTGGCCAGCCGCAACGCGCTGTTCGTACAGATCATCTCCTCGTTCGAGCCGATGATGGAGCGCGCCGTCCCCGCCGCCTGGCGGACGCGCACCGCCGCGGAGCAGCGCACCAACATTCTCGATCAGCACCGCGCCCTCGCCCGCGCGATCGCGGATCGCGACCCGCAGGCGGCGCGCGCGGCAATGGAGGGGCATTTCGATGCCTCGATCGGCCATCAACTCCTCGCCGCCACGCTGGATCGCGCCGACGCCGCCTAGGTCGCCATCCCCCGCCGCGTGGCTCACCGCATCCCGGGGTTGCGCGCCGCCGCCGCGATGTCGACCGGGGCGATCACCGGCATGGTGCGGATCGCCACGCCGTCCTGCTTCGCCAGCGGCGCGATCCGGGCCATGCCCCCGGGGATATCGTCCATGAAGCGCCGCAGCGGCAGCATCGGCTGGTCGAGCGGGCGCAGGAAATTGTCCCAGTGGATCGGCACGACCAGCTTCGCGCCCGTCGTCTCCACCACCTCATGCCAATATGCGCGCGCGAAATCGTCGGTCTGCGCGCCGAGGCCGCCTGTCGCCAGATAGACGATATCGGCATGGACACCGCGATACATGCCCGGCACGAAGTTGGCGCTGGCATGAACGAGGATGCGCAGGCCGCCATGCGCGATCAGGAAGGCATAGGTGCCGCCCTCCTTATAGGCCTTGACGCTGGCCGGCGGCCGCAGCGGCTCGGCGATATCCCCCGGCACGCGATCGCCCGCGGAATGGCGCGAGCGGAAGACGGTGACATGGAAATCGCCGGCGTCGAAATGCTCGCCGCCCCGCACCACGCGGATATGCGCATCGGACAGACCGCCGCCCAGCGCGACCGCGCGCGCCGAGGACGACCCGACGATGGTCGCCCCCGTCGCCCGCGCCACGGCCGGCGCGTCCAGCACATGATCGTAATGCGCGTGCGACACCAGCAGCAGATCGACGGAACCGACCCGGCCCGTTGCGAGCGCCCAGCCGACCCGCTTCGGATCGGAGGCGACCTTGCCGAACAGCACCGCGCGCAGGCCCGGCCGGGTCAGCAGGCTGTCCACCATCACGGCATGCGCGCCGTCGCGGAACAGCAAGGTGGTCGTCCCGAAGAATTGCGCACGGAGCGCGCCCGGCGCCAAAGGCGCGGACGGCAATTGACCGGCCGCCGGCAGCGCATCCGGATGCCCGAGGCGTTCGCCGGCATAGCCGGCCGCCGCCAGCACCGCCGCCGCCAGGAAAAGCCCGATCGCCGTGCCCCTGCGCAACGCCTCGCCTTTCAGAGCGTGAAGATCTTGCCCGGATTGAACAGGTCCTGCGGATCCAGCGCACGCTTGATCGTGCGCATGATCTCCACCGTGCCGTCGCCCAGTTCCTCGACCAGCCAGGGCTGTTTGCCGAGGCCGATGCCGTGCTCGCCGGTGCAGGTGCCGTCCATGTCGAGCGCGCGGCGGATCAGGCGGGCGTTGATCGCCTCGACCTCGGCCATCTCCTCGGGCAGGGCCGGATCGATCGAGAAGATCACGTGGAAATTGCCGTCCCCGACGTGGCCGAGGATCGTCGAAGGCACGTCGCACGCATCGAGATCGGCCTGCGTCTGCGCGATGCAATCGGGCAGGCGGCTGATCGGCACGCACACGTCGGTCGCCCAGCCGACGGCGCCGGGCCGCTGGTTGACCGCCGCATAATAAGCTTCGTGCCGGGCCTTCCACAGCACGGCGCGCTCCTCGGGCCGGTTCGACCAGCGGAATTCGCCCCCGCCGTTCGCGGCCGCCAGCTCGCGGATCGTTCCGATCTGCTCGGCGACGCCGCCCGCCGAACCGTGAAATTCGAAGAAGAGCGTGGTGACCTCGGGATAATCGAGCCTCGACCAGCGATTCACCGCGCGGATCTGGTTGGCGTCGAGGAATTCCACGCGGGCGAGCGGGATGCCCAGCTGAATCGACTGCACCACCGTATCCACCGCGCCCTTCAGCGTCTCGAAGCCACACACGGCGGACGAGATCGTCTCGGGAATGGGATGGAGGCGCAGCGTGATCTCGGTGATGATGCCGAGCGTGCCTTCGGACCCGACATAGAGACGGGTGAGGTCATAGCCCGCCGCGGACTTGCGGGCGCGCCGTGCCGTGGTGATCACCGCGCCGGTGGGCGTCACCACCGTCAGGCTCAGCACCGCGTCGCGCATCGTGCCGTAGCGCACCGCGTTGGTACCGCTGGCGCGGGTCGAGGCCATGCCGCCGATCGTGGCGTTGGCGCCGGGATCGATCGGGAAGAACAGCCCCTGATCGCGCAGGTGGAGGTTCAGCGCCTCGCGCCGCACGCCCGCCTGCACGGTGCAGTCGAAATCCTCCGCGTTGACCGCGAGGATGGCATCCATCCCGCTCAGGTCCAGGCTGATGCCGCCGCGCACCGGCAGCGCATTGCCCTCGATCGAGGTGCCGGCCCCATAAGGCACGATCGGCACGCCTGCGGCGACGCACAGCGTCACGCAATCGACGACATCCGCGGTCGAGCGCGCGAACAGCACGGCATCGGGCAAGGCCGGCGCGAAATGGGTCTCGCTCTGCCCGTGCTGGGCGCGGACCGCGTCACCGGTCTGCAGTTGCGCGCCGAAGCGGGCTGCCAGCCGATCGAGCACCGCCGGATCGAGTGGCTCTCGCGGAACATCCTGGGATTGCTGCACGATCATTCCCCCGATTATCGCCCTCAGAAACGGACGGCCGCTTCCAGCCCGATCTGGCGCGGCTGGATGACCGACGCCGCGTAGATCGCGCCCGGCGTGTTGCTCGGCGCCAGCCCTTCCTGCTGCACCACCAGATAAGCGCGCTTGTCGCCGAGATTCTTGGCGAAGGCCGACAGGCTGTAGCGCCCCACCTCGATACCGGCGCGCAGATCCACCGTCACGTAGGACGGAAGGTGCTTGCTGAAACGGCCGGAGAAATCGCTCTCGCGGTCGCCGGTATATTTCGCGGTCGCGCCGAGGTTGAGCTTGGCGCCGTCGCCGAGCGGCGCCGAATAATCGGCGGTCAGCGAGCTGGTCCAGCGCGGCACATAGGGCAGTTGATCGCCCTTCACGCCCATGGCGGCCGGCGCGTTGGTGGTCAGCTTGGCATCGGTGTAGGCGACGTTGCCGGTGACGGTGAACGCGCGGAACGGACGATAGGTGAGCGACAGCTCCCCGCCCTGGCTGCGCGCCTTGCCGCCATTCACCAGATAGTTGAAGCCGCCCGCGCTGGTCTGGATCTGGATATGATCCCAATTGGTGTAGAACAGCGCCGCATCGACGGTGAAGCTGCGATCCGCGGTCTGGCCCTTGAAGCCCACTTCATACTGGGTGAGCCGATCCGGATCGAAAGTCACCGGCACGCCGCCCGTCGGCGGAGCGGGATTGGGGCCGCCGGGGCGATAGCCGGTCGCGACGCGGCCGTAGACCATCGCATCGTCCGAGAATTTGAAGCGCGGCGTCGCCATCCAGGTGACGATATTGTGCTTCTCCTGGCCATTGGCGGCGAGCGTCGCCGTGGTGGCGCCGCCGACGATGGCACCGGTCGAGAGCGCGATGAGCAGGCCGCGATAATCCTGCGTGTAGGTCTGGTGATCGTGGCTGTAGCGGACGCCACCCAGGACATCGAACCTGTCGCCGAGATGGAGGCGCGCATTCCCGTAGAAGGAATATTCGTTGTAGGTCGAATCGATGCTCGCGATCGCGAAGGGCGGGAGCGTGAAGGACGCGCCCGTCGCGGTCGAGAAATAATCGATGTTCGGGATGCGGTTGGTGTCGGACTCGTGCGTCCAATAGACGCCGCCCTGCAGATCGAGCAGGCCGCCGAGATCGTTGACGCTGGCGCGCGCCTCTTCCGACCAGCGATCGGTGTGCTTGATCGTGTTCACCTGCATGCCGAGATTGGCCGGGATGGCGACATGGCCGAAGAAGCCGATCACCGCCGCATTCGCCGTCAGGAAAGACGCATAGCTGTTCGTGGCGTCGCTCAGCTCGCGGTAGAAAATGCGCTGGTAGGTGGTGGACGACAGCAGGTTCACCCGGCCGAGGTCGACGTGCCAGGTCGCATTGTAGAGCCGCAGGCGCTCATAGCCCTTTTCCGGGGCGTAGCGATTCTGCTTGAGATCGCCGTAGAGCGGCTTGAGCGTCACCGCATCGACATCCTCGATATTGGTGCCGCCGGTGGTGACGTCCTGCAGGATCGCCGAAACGTCGAGCCGGACATCCGGGCTGAACTTCATCGACAGCACCGCGCGGCCGCCGCGCACCTTCGCCGCGTTCACGTCGTCCTTGCCGATGCGACCGTTGATATTGTCGATCGTCCCCGGATCGCGGCGGTAGAAGCCCGAAACGTGAAGGCCGAGCTGGTCGGTGACCAGGGGCACGTTGACCATCGCGCGGCCCGAATAGCCGAGATCGCCATGATCGGCGCTGGTGAGCCCCGCCGACGCGCGGCCCTGGAAATCCTCGAGGTTGGTCGGAACCGTGGTGAACTTGAGCAGGCCGCCCACCGCGCCGGCGCCGTAGAGCGTGCCCTGCGGCCCCTTCAGCACCTCGATCTGGCCGATATCCGAGGGATCGAGATCGGGGGTGATGGAGTTGCCGCCGGTATAGGCGTTGACCGAGCCGACCGGCGCCTCGTCGACATAGAAGCCGGTGGTCGAGCCCGGCTGCGCCGCGCCGGTGGTGATGCCGCGCAGTGTCACCTGGGTGATGCCGGTGCGGGCCGAGGTGAGGCTGAGGCCGGGAATGCGCGCGGCATAATCCTCGAAGCGGACGACGCCCTGCTTGGTGAGATCGACCGCCGTGACGACGGAAACCGACGCCGGCACGTCCTGCAGCCGCTCGCTGCGCTTCTGCGCGGTGACGATGATGTCGGCAGGGGTGGCGTCCGCCTGCGACGGGGTGGGCACCGGAGCCGCCGCCCGGGCCTGCGAGACCGTGATCAGCGCGGCGCCGGCCAACAGGCCCCGCGCCGTGAACTGGGTAATCCCCCTCATATCTTCTCCTCTCGGCCTCAGCGATCGGTGATAGACCTATCTGATAGCTATCAGGCACTCCTATCAGATAGCTTGCCGCGCGCACCGCCGAAGACTGTGCCGATCGGTTGCCGGACTGTGCGGAACCGTTCGGCGTCCTCGCGCAATACACATCGACTGTACCGCCCCGCTTATTGAGACCGCCACCATGAATGATCGACACGCCGGATCGGCGAACGGAACGCGGCCGGCATGAGGGCGCCGGTGGACGTCGCCATCGTCGGGGCGGGGGCCGCCGGCATCGCAGCGGCGCGGCGGCTGGCGGCGCGCGGCCGCTCGGTGCTGCTGATCGAGGCGCTGCCCCGGCTCGGCGGGCGGGCGCATAGCGAGGCGATCACGGGCCTGCCGCTCGATCTCGGCTGCGGCTGGCTCCATTCGGCCGAGCGCAATCCGTTGGCGGCGCTGGCTAGGGCGAAGGGCGCGGTCATCGATCGCAGCGAAAGCGCCTGGCACCGGCAGTTGCGCGACATCGGCATCCCGGCGCGCGACCAGCACGAGGCCTGGGCGGCCTATGAGCGCTTCGGCGAGCGCCTGCGCGCCGATCCGCCACAAGGCGACCGGGCGGCCGACGCGCTGCCCGATGGCGATCGATGGCGACCCTTCGTCGACGGGCTCAGCAGCTTCATGAACGGCACCGAGCTGGACCGGCTCTCGATCGCCGACTTCCTCGCCTATGACGATGCCGCGAGCGATACGAACTGGCGCCTGCCGGACGGCTATGGCGCGTTCATCGCCAGCCTCGCCGCGACCCTGCCGGTGGCGCTGGGTACGCGCGTCACCTCCATCACGCACGATCGCGGCGTGACGCTAGAGACCGGCGTGATGCTGGAGACCGACAGCGGCCCGATCCGGGCCGGCGCCGCGATCGTGACGGTCTCGACCGCGATCCTGGCGCGCGGCGCGATCCGCTTCGAACCGGCGGTGGACGATCATCTCCATGCCGCCGCCGGCCTGCCGCTGGGGCTCGCCGACAAGGTCTTCCTGTCGATCGCCGATCCGGAATCGGTGCCGCCGGAATCGCACCTGCTCGGGCGGATCGACCGGGCGGCGACCGGCAGCCACTATATCCGCCCGTTCGGCCGGCCGGTGATCGAGACGTTTCTCGGCGGCGCCCACGCGCAGGCGCTGGAGGATGCCGATGCCGCGGCGGATTTCGCGATCGCGGAATTGCGCGGCCTGCTCGGCGCGCATTTCGCGCGCGGCCTCGCCCCCCTGACGGTCACGCGCTGGGCGCACGAGCCGACCATCGGCGGCTCCTACAGCCACGCCTTGCCCGGCCGCGCCGATTCCCGCGCCACGCTGCGCACGCCCGTCAGCGAACGCTTGTGCTTCGCGGGCGAGGCCTGCTCCGCCACCGACTTCTCCACCGCCCACGGCGCCTGGGAGAGCGGGCTGGCCGCTGCCGACTGGATCGCCCGCGGCATCGCGATGGGGAATTGATCGGCCGGCGTCGCATCCCTACCTAGGCGTCCCTGCCTCCACCGGAGAAAGAATTTCATGCCGATCATCGAGGTGAAGGGGCTGAGCAAGACCTATCGCTCCGGCCAGGTCGCCCTCCAGCCCATCGACCTCGCGATCGACAAGGGCGAGATCTTCGCGCTGCTCGGCCCCAACGGTGCCGGCAAGACCACGCTGATCAGCATCGTCTGCGGCACCGTGACCGCCAGCGGCGGCGCGGCGCTGATCGACGGGCACGATATCCAGCGCGACTACAAGGCCGCCCGCGCGATGATCGGGCTGGTGCCGCAGGAGATCGCGCTCGATATCTTCATGACCGTCTGGAACACGGTGCGGCTGAGCCGGGGCCTGTTCGGGCGCAAGGCCGATCCCGCCTATCTGGAGCAGTTGCTGCGCGACCTGTCGCTGTGGGACAAGCGCGACGCCAAGGTGATCGAACTGTCCGGCGGCATGAAGCGCCGGGTGATGATCGCCAAGGCGCTGAGCCACGAACCGGACATCCTGTTCCTCGACGAGCCCACCGCCGGCGTCGACGTCGGCCTGCGCCGCGATATGTGGGCGCTGGTCCGCAAATTGCAGCAGAAGGGCACCACCATCATCCTCACCACCCATTATATCGAGGAGGCCGAGGAGATGGCCGATCGCGTCGGCGTGATCGACAAGGGCCGGCTGCTGCTGGTCGAGGAGAAAGCGGAGCTGATGCGCAAGCTCGGCAAGAGGCGCCTCACCCTCGCCCTCCAGACCCCGCTCGATGCGGTGCCGTCAGCGCTCGCCGACTGGCCGCTGGAGCTGGAGAATGATGGCAGCAAGCTGGTCTACAGCTTCGATGCCAATGCCGATGCGAATGGCATGCCCGCCTTGATCGAGCGGCTGGTGAAGCTCGACATCGGCTTCACCGACCTGGATACCAGCCGGAGCTCGCTCGAAGACATCTTCGTCGGGCTGGTGGAGCATCGGGCATGAGCGCGCGCGGCTTCAACGCGATCGGCGTCTGGTCGCTCTATCGCACGGAGATGGCGCGCTGGGTGCGCACCGTCTGGCAGAGCATCGCCACGCCGATCATCACCACCGCGCTGTATTTCGTGGTCTTCGGCGGCGCGATCGGATCGCGGATGCAGCATGTCGGCGGGGTCGGCTACGGCGCCTTCATCGTGCCGGGCCTGGTGATGCTGTCGCTGCTCACCCAGAGCGTGTCCAACGCCTCGGTGGCGATCTACTTTCCGAAATTCACCAAGACGATATTCGAGATACTCTCCGCCCCGCTCTCGGCGCAGGAGGCGGTGCTGGCCTATGTCGGCGCGGCGGCGACCAAGTCGATCCTGCTCGCGGTGATCATCCTCGCGACAGCGACCTTCTTCGTGCATCTCGACATCCTCCATCCCGCCTGGATGGTGGCCTTCATGCTGCTGACGGCGATCGCCTTCTCGCTGTTCGGCTTCATCATCGGCATCTGGGCGGAGAATTTCGAGCAACTGGCGGTGGTGCCGGCGCTGGTCATCACGCCGCTCACCTTCCTCGGCGGCGCCTTCTACTCGATCGACATGCTGCCCCAGCCCTGGCGGACGGTCAGCCTGTTCAACCCGGTGGTCTATCTCGTCAGCGGCTTCCGCTGGAGCTTCTACGGCAAGGGCGATGTCGGCGTCGGCGCGAGCCTGGCCTTCACGGGCGTGTTCATCGCCTTGTGCCTCGGCCTGCTGGTGTGGATCTTCCGGAGCGGCTACCGGCTCAAGCCCTAGGTTGTATCGACCTTCAAAAATCCTCCCCCGCCAGGGGGAGGTGGCGGCGAAGCCGACGGAGGGGGAGGAATGCGGTATTCTATCGGAAACGCGCCGCCGCCCGCCCCCTCCGTCACGCGTACCGCGTGCCACCTCCCCCTGGCGGGGGAGGATTTCATCGGTGCGTCGTCTGAATGTCGAGACAGCCTAAGCAACTCCGGACATCGTCCTCCTACAGCTTGGCGCCGCCCAGCTTGTAGGTGAGCTGCAGGTAGAAGCTGCGGCCCACGCCATCGAACCAGCTGATGTCGTAATAGGGATAGGAGCCGTAGGTCTTGTCCTTCACCGGGCCTTGGTTAAACAGATTGTCGATCGTGCCCGAGATGCGGAAATGGTCGTTGATGTTGTATTGCGCCGAGAGATTGAACAGGTAGCTCGCGCGGACATAAGCGTCCTCGTCATAATTGGGCAGCTTGCCCAGCCGTTCGCCCTCGATGGTGGCGGTCAGCTTGTCGAGCGTCCAGGTGATGCTCGCCGTGCCCTTGTCGCGCGGGATATCGTAGTCGCTGTCATAGTCGAATTCGTTGATCGTCGGATCGCCGGGATATTGCCGATGCTTGTGGTTGAAGACGTAGGTGTAGCCCAGCGAGAAGGCGAACTCGCCGATGCTCCGCGTCGGCACCTTGAGGTGGGCGGCGAAATCGAGGCCGTCGGTGGTTTCCTTCGCGACGTTGATCGGGTTGACGTAGACGCCCTGCAACTGCCCTTCCAGCGGGCCTGAGCCGTAACGCTGCACCCGCGCGATGGCATCGATGCAGGTCGGCGAATTGGGATCGACCGCCGTGCCAGACGTGGTCTCGCCCAGGAGGCAATCGGATTCGTCGCGCAGCAAGGTATCGCTGCTGAGGTCCTGCACCTGGTTGGTCAGCGAGACCTTGAAGTAATCCACCGAAAAATCGAACCGGCGGAACGGCTGCCAGACGATTCCGGCATTGATCGACTTGCTGGTCTCGGGTTTCAGCGCGCGATTGCCGGTGCGGTGCGAGACGATGCCGATGTCGTAATCATCGGAGCAATCGCTGTAGCCGATGCCCGGATTCTCTCGCCGGCACGCCAGGTAATCGACCCCGTCCGGATGGGTGTCGCCCGGTCCGGAGAAGACGTAATGCAGGTCCGGCGCGCGGAAACCGGTGCCGTATGCGCCGCGCAGCAGCAGGCGCGAGGTCGGGCGCAGTTCGGCGCCGACATTGTAGGTGAATTTGCCGAAGCCGTTGCCGGTCACGTGATAATGGTCGTAGCGGCCGGCCGTCTCGATCTGCAGGATCTTGAGCAGCGGCACGCGCACCTCATAGCCCAGCGCCCAGTGCGCGCGGCTGCCCTTGCCGGTGGAATCGGTGAGGCCGATATAATAATGTTCGAGCGCGAGCGGATCGGGCCGGAGATTGTAACCCTGGCTGCCGGCCTCCGCGATCAGCGCCGCGCCCACCCCGCCGGCAGGCAGCGTGAACAGCTCCGTCGTGTTCAAAGTCGCCGAGAAATTGTCGACGCGCGACTTCGGATGGTAGACCGAATTGGCGGTGATCGACTTGTATTCGGCCGGCGTCAGCGGCGTGTAGAGACGCGTGGGGTCGGCGTCGAAGATCGGATATGAGGCGCCGTCGACCACCTGCACGCCCTGCTGCGGGCCGAGGAAGAAGGCATTGGCCTTGTCGATCACCGTTTCGGGGAAACTCACCCGCGAACGGTATTCGGCATGGTTGTAGGACAGCTCGTAGCCATATTTGTCGTTCGGCCCGAACTTGCCCTTGATGCCCGGCGTGACGTTGAAGCTGAAGGAGCGGTTGCGGGTCATGCCGTTCTTGAGGCCGCCCATCTCCTCGGGCGTGAACTGGCGCGTCCAATTGTCGAGCTGGGCGCCGCTGTCGGTGTCGGCGGGCGACAGGCGCGGATTGAAGAAGGTGCCGGTCTGGTCGCCCTCCGGTGACTCGTAATACCAGCTCAGCACGTCGCGGAAGAGCGAGAGATTGCTGTAGCCGAACTGGAAATCGGCGAAGAGCTCGGCATGGTCGGACAGGTCGTAGCCGATCGATCCGTAGCTGTTGACGCTCTTGCGCTTGGAAATCATCGTCCCGTAGGCGACGGATTCGTTGGAGCCGCAGAAATAGCCGGGCCCGCCATCCGCCGCATAGCGATCGCGACTGGCATAGCGCGTGGTGCCGCCGTTGAGATTGGCGAGCTTGGCGCAGGTCGCCGCGCCCGGATCGAGATAGTCGGTATATTCGTCGGTGCGCAGGAAGGTGCGCCGGGCGAGCGGCGTGTCGGTGGTGGGATCGTCGGCGGTCGAATCCTGGCGGCCGCGCTGATATTCCCACAGCGGCTTCTGGTAGAGACCCTCCACCCCGATCACGCCGTGGAACTTGCCGGTGTCCCAGCCCGTGGTGAGCGTCAGCCGGTGCGATTCCCCGCCGCCGCCCTGGGTGTTGCCGTAGCGATAGTCGATCCGCGTGCCGTCGGCGCTCTTCTTGAGCTGGAAATTGACGACACCGGAAATCGCATCCGAGCCGTAGACCGCCGAGGCGCTGCCGCTCAGCACCTCGACGCGGTCGATCAGGCCGACGGGGATGTTGGAGATGTCTGTGAAGTTGCTCTGCCCGTCGAAGGGCAGCGGGAAATCGGCGATGCGGCGGCCGTTGACCAGCACCAGCGTATGATTGGGGCCGAGGCCGCGCAGGTCCACCTGTTGCGCGCCGGGGGTGAAGGAGGCGCCAGAGAAGCTCTGCTGGCTCTGCGTCTCGCCGCCATTCTGGGTGATCGCGCGCAGCAGGTCCGGCACGCTCTGATAGCCGTTGCGCAGGATGTCGCCGGACGTGATGGTGGTGACCGGCGCCGGCCCCTCCGCCTGCACGCGCGGGATGCGCGAGCCGAGCACCACGATCTCGCCCGCCGCCGCCGGCGCATCGCCGGTGACCGTCGCCGGCGCGGATTGGCTGATGATCGGCGACGGCGCCGTCTGCGCGGCCGCCGCCATGCTGATCAGGCTGGACCCCAAGGCCAGCGCGCGCACGACTCCCTGTATTCCCCGCATCGCGTGACCCCCTTGCTCGCGAATCCCCCTGTGACATAATGGAAGCACGAACTGACATTATGCCACAGAAAAATGCCCGATCGGACATATCAGGGATACAAAGTGGCTTTTCGGAAACAGGGGCGTAACGATGACGATCCGATATCGAGCAGCAGCGGCGATCCTGGCCTGGGGCAGCGCGGCGATCGCCTCGCCGCAAGGCTATGCCCATTATACGGCCGGCGATCCGGCAGCGCGCGGCACCGGCAAGCCCGAAGCCGGCCTGATGCTCGTCGGCGGCGGGGACTGGGATTATGACGCCTTCCGCTGGTTCGCCGTGAAGGCCGGCCATGGCCATATCGTCGTGCTCCGCGCGTCGGGCGCCAACGAGGCGGGCGAGGAGCTGGTCCAAAAGGTCGGCGGCATCGCCTCGGTCGAGACCTTTGTGTTCGACGATCGCAAGGCGGCGAGCGACCCCGCGGTGCTGGCGGCGGTTGCCAACGCGGACGGCCTGTTCATCGCCGGCGGCGACCAGTCGCGCTACGTCCGCTTCTGGAAGGGCACCCCACTCGCCGCCGCGATCGATAGGCTGGCCGCGACGGACCATCCGATCGGCGGCACCAGCGCCGGCCTCGCCATCCTCGGCGACCACGCTTACGGCGCGATGGACGGCGGCAGCGTCGGCTCGCGCCAGGCGCTCGCCGATCCGACGGGGCCGGCGGTGACGATGATCGGCGATTTCCTGCACCTGCCACGCATGGCGCACATCGTCACCGACACGCATTTCACCACGCGCGACCGGCTGGGCCGGCTGATCGCCTTCGTCGCGCAGGTCCGGGCGGCCGGCGATCCGAAGGCGGTCGGCCTCGGCGTCGATCAGGGCGCGGCGCTGTGCGTCGATGCCGCCGGCAGGGCCACCTTGTTCACGCCGCCTGGCGGCTATGCGTGGCTCGTCCAGCCGACCGGCAATCCGCAGACCGCGACGCCCGGCAAGCCACTCGATTATGCGGCCGTGAAGATCACCGGCGTCGGGCCGGACGGCGGGATCGACCTCGCGACATGGCAGGTCACCAAACCCGCCTTCGCCGGCACCGCCACCGTCAAGGCCGGCCACCTCGCCAACGTCCCCTTCCCCGCCGACGCACCGTGGTCGCTCGCCATCCACGGCGGCGCCGGCGTGATCTCGCGCGGCAGCCTGACGCCGGACGAGGAGAAGGCCTATCGCACCGGGCTGAGCGCGGCGCTGGCGGCCGGTTCCGCGGTGCTGCGCAGGGGCGGCTCGAGCACGGACGCAGTGGAGGCGGCGGTGCGCGTGCTGGAGGACGATCCGCACTTCAACGCCGGCAAGGGTGCCGTCTTCGATGCGGAGAGCGTCAACGAGCTCGACGCCGCGATCATGGACGGCAGCACGCTGGAGGCCGGCGCCGTCACCGGCGTGACTCGCACGAAGAACCCGGTGAGCCTCGCCCGCGCGGTGATGGAGCATTCGCCACACGTCCTGCTTTCCGGCCCCGGCGCCGACCAATTCTCCCGCGAACAGGGACTGGAGCAGGTCGACCCGTCCTATTTCCGCACCGAGAAGCGCTGGCGGGAATATCTGGAGTGGAAGAAGGAGACCCACGCCGCGCTCGATCCGTCCGCGCGCTATGCCACGCTCGATCCCACCCACCGCTTCGGCACGGTCGGCGCGGTGGCGCGCGACGTCCACGGCCATCTCGCCGCCGCCACCTCGACCGGCGGGTTGACCGGCAAGCGCTGGGGCCGGATCGGCGATAGCCCGCAGATCGGCGCGGGCACCTATGCCTCGGACGGCGACTGCGCCGTCTCAGCCACCGGCACCGGCGAATATTTCATTCGCCAGGACGCCGCCCGCCAAGTCTGCGACCGCATCGCCTGGCGCAAGGAAAGCGTGCAGGGCGCCGCGGACTCCACCATCGAGGCGATCGGGGATATCGGCGGCGACGGCGGCCTGATCGCGATGGACCGGCAGGGCCATGTCGGCTTCGCGCTCAACACCGAGGGCATGTATCGCGGCACGGCGAGCTCGACGCAGGCGCCCGCCACCGCCATCTACGCCGACGAGGCGATCGCCCGGCCATGAAGCGCGACGAGACGGACCGCCAGTTGCTCGCCTTGCTGCGCGAGGATGCGCGGCGGCACGTCTCGTCGCTGGCCGACGCGCTCGGCGTCTCGCGCGCCACCGTCTACGGCCGCATCGCCCGGCTGGAGGAGGAGGGGATCATCACCGGCTATACGGTGCGGGTCGGCGCCGAGCATCACCGCCGGATGATCCGCGCCCACATGATGATCAAGGTGCAGCCCAAATTCACCCGCGAGATCGAGCGCGAACTGGCCGCGCGCCCGGAACTCACCACGCTGCACGCGATCAGCGGCGAATATGATTTCATCGCCGAGATCGAGGCGTCCGATCCCGAGGCGCTCAACGAGCTGATCGACAGTATCGGCATGCTGGACGGCGTCGCCAGGACGACCTCGTCGATCATCCTGGCGACCAAGATCCAGCGCTGAGGATCAGAAGGCGACCTTGACCGATCCGCCGAAGGTGCGCGGCTCGGCCGGCACAAGGAACGGATAGGGGAAGCCGGCGCCGCGCAGGTCCAGCCCGTAGACGTAGGTCTTGCGGTTGAACGCGTTGTTGACGAAGCCCTTGATCGTGTAGCGATCGATCGTCCAGGCCAGGGTGGCGTTCACCTTGGCATAGCCGCGCTGCTGCAGCTCGGCATTCTGCTGCCCGGTGCCGGGCGCGTTGATCTCGTTGAACGGCGTGAAATATTGCCGGCTGAAATAGACGACGTTGGGCGACAGGACGAGCTTGGACTTGTCGCTCTCGAAGATCTTCCAGTCGAAGCCGCCCTGGAACGTCCAGCGCGGCGCGAACGGCAGGGCCTGGCCCGAAAGGTCGGCGCCCTGCAGGATGAGCTTCTTGTAGGTGGCGTGCAGATAGCCGGCCGACAGGTTGATGGTCAGGGGATCCGCGATGCGGAAGCTCGATTCCAGCTCCGCGCCATAGACTTGCGACTTGGGCGCGTTGACGAGGATGCCGACCGGCCCCGGCCGCAGATCCTGCAGCTGCTGCTTGGTGTAATTGTAGTAGAAGCCGGCCACCGACAGCGTCAGGCGGCGATCGAGGAAGCGCCCCTTCGCGCCGACCTCATAGGCATCGACGCGCTCGGGCTCGACATAGTTGATGCCGGAGGACGAGGTGTAGCTGCCGCCGTTGAAGGCGCCGGCGCGATAGCCGCGATTGTAGCTGGCATAGATCATCGGGCCGGAATCGAACTTGTAGCTGAGCGACGCGCGGCCGGTGAGCGCGTTGTTCTTGCCGTTCTCGGAGAAGCGCGCGTTGGGATCGTAGGCGCACGTCCCCGGCTGGCCGGCACACGGCACCGTCGTGGCGATCGGCACATGCGTGGTGTCGACATAGCCCGCGTAGAGGAAGGCATAGCCATCGCGATATTGCGCGCGATCCCAGGTGTAGCGCGCGCCGAGCGTCAGCGTCAGCCTCGGCACGATCTCATAGTCGCCCTGCGCGAACAGCGCGTAGGAGCGCCGCTCCTGCCGGTAATGCTGGAAGAAGCCGCCGGGCACGCCCGGCCCGAGCGCGCTGCCGATGCCGAAATCATTGTCGGTGATCACCCGGTCCCAGCCGTAGAAGCCGCCGCCGACGAGGTTCAGCTTGCCGGCGCTGTAGTTGAGCCGGGTCTCCTGGCTGAACTGCTGGTAGCCGGATTTCCACCAGACATCGAGGATGTCGATCGGCGCGCCGTCCGCCGCCTGCTGGATATATTGCTTGCCGCCGTCGCGCGAGGTGATCGAGGTCAGGGTGAGCGAAGGCGAGAATTTGTAGACGATATTGAGCGAGCCGCCATAGGCGCTGGTGTCGTTCTTGCCGATGCGGTTCTCGTCGACCTGGAAGAAATCGAGGCCCTGCCGCGCGCTGAACAGGCCGTGGATCGCCGCCTGGGTGTCGCGGTCCCGCCCGCCATAGACCTGCACGCGGATGTCCAGCGGGCCGTTGTTCGGCTTGATCCGCAATGTCGCGCGGCCCTGCAGCGTGTTCTGCGCATTGGGATCGCGCCCGCCCGGATAGACATTCTCGATCTCGCCGTCGTGCTTCACGTAATTGCCGGCGATGCGCAGGCCGAGCTGGTCCTGCACCATGGTCGTCTCGATCGCGCCCTGCGCGGTGATCGCGTTGTAATTGCCGTAGCCGACCTCGGCATAGCCGTTGGTGCCGTTCAGCGACGGCCCCCGCGTGATGAAGTTGATCGCGCCGCCCGTCGTGTTGCGACCGAACAAGGTGCCCTGCGGGCCGCGCAGCACCTCGACGCGGTCGAGATCGAACAGGCCCATGCCGTGGGCCGTCCGGTTCGCCATGTAGACGTCGTTGATGTAGACGCCGATCGGCGACATCTGGTTGGAATTGTACTCATTGGCGACCGAGATGCCGCGCAGCGAGAAATTGGGCTGGGTGTTGCCGTATGGGCTGCTGATCTGCAGGTTGGGCACCGCGTCCGCCAGGCCGGCCGAGTTGGTGATGCCCTTGGCGGCGAGCGCGTTGCCGCTGACCGCCGAGATCGCGATCGGCACCGCGAGCAGGCTCTGCTCGCGCCGGTTCGCGGTGACGATGATGTCGCCGGTCGCATCGTTGCCGGCGGTTTTCGTCACCGGCGCGGCGCTCGGTGCCGCGGCATCCTGCGCATGGGCGGCGACCAGCGGCAAGGCGGTCGAGGCCACGAGGCTCGCGGCAAGCGGGATCAGTCTCATTTTTCCCCTCTCCTGTGTCCGGCGGCGCTGTTCCGGCCGCTCTGGGTTGCTTTGTTGGGATCTATTCGCGGCCGAGCGCCCCGACGCGCTCCGCCGTTTCGGCGCCGATGGCGGCCCAGGCGGTGCCGATCGGGCGCCCCGCGAGGCTGTCGATCGTCGCGGCCGTGTCGAAGGCTTCCGCGATATGGCGAATGCCCGTCCCGTCGGCGCGCACGAACAAGGTGTATTCGTTCTCGTACCAGTCGGCCGCGAAATGCGACCATGCCCGATAGAGGAAGCGGACGGCGCTCTTCGATGCGTCGCCGACCTCCTCAAGGATCGTCACCGTGCAGTCGGTCCGGTGATGCTCGGTCCAGACCTGGCGATTGAAGGCGAGGACGGCCTCCAGCCCCTCCAGCGTCGGCACCCCGAGCGAAGCGGAGATCTGCCACACGACATCGGGCGCATAGAGCGCACGCATGGCATCGACATCACCGAAGCGTTCTGCCAGCTGCCGCGCCGGCGTCGGCGCGCTCATGCGGGCATTCCTTTCGCGGCCCCAGGGGCCACGGCCTTCACCTGCCGCATGTCCGCCTCCTCTCCTGACCAATACCTGCGCTGGACGGCGGGGAGCGTCCAATCGGCTTTGATGCGCCATTCATTCCGGCTTCCGATGATTGCCGTCTCCGTCACCGCGCGGGCTCCGATCGCCAGCCGGCGAGCAGCGTCGCGGCATCCCGTGACGGGCCGATCATGCCGGGCGTGCGGCCAAATCTTGGGGCTGGCGCCGGCTGGATGGCGCCGTCCTCATTAACGAAGGTGCCGCGCGATCGGTGATGGGCATGGCCCTGCGCCTCCACCAGCGTGAGGACCGGCGCGACGCAGGCGTCGCTCCCTTCGAACAGCGATACCCAATGGTCGGCAGGCTGGCCGGCGAAGGTCCGTTCGAACCAGGCGATGGTCTCCGCCCAGGCGGATCGTTCCTGGCTGATGGAAGCCGGCGCCCCGAGCCGTTCGCAGAGGATACGCCAGAAATGCGGCTCGATCGCGCCGACCGCGATGTCGCGCCCGTCCGCGCATCGGTAGCAGCGATAATAAGGCGCCGCGCCGCCGAGGAAATTCTCCTCGCGATCGAGCGAGATCAGGCCGGCGGGCAGGAATCCCATGAACATCGCCATCATCGATGCGACGCCGTCCAGGATGGCGGCGTCGACGACCTGCCCCCTCCCCGATCGCTCGCGCTCCCACAAGGCCGCGACGATCCCGAAGGCGAGATAAGGCGAGCCGCCGCCGAAATCCCCGACGAGGTTGAGCGGCGGCACCGGCGGCTCGCCCGCTTTGCCCATCGCGGCGAGCGCGCCGCTCATCGCCATGTAGGTGATGTCGTGGCCGGCGGTCTTCGCGAGCGCCCCCTGCTGGCCCCAGCCGGTCAGGCGACCGTAGACCAGCCGCGGATTGGCTCGCAGCATCGGATCGGGGCCGAGGCCGAGCCGCTCCATCACGCCGGGCCGGAAGCCTTCGATCAGGACATCGGCCAGCGCCACGATCTCCGCCGCCTCGGCGCGACCGTCCGTCATGGCGAGATCGAGGGTGCGGATCGCGCGGCCCCGGTCCATCACCGGATTGGGCCAGCCATTGCCGCCGGGCCGGGCGATCCGAAGCACATCCGCGCCCATGTCGGCGAACAGCATGGCGCAATGCGGCGCCGGGCCGATCCCCTCGAACTCGACGACGCGCAGCCCGGTCAGCGGCCCGCGGCTATCCACGCGGCTGCCAATAGCGATCGCGCACGAGGCGCTTGAGCAGCTTGCCGGTGGGGTGGCGGGGCAGTTCCCGCACGAAATCGATCTGGCGCGGCTGCTTGATGCGGCCGATCCGCCCCTGCAGCCATGTCGTGAGATCGTCGACCAGCGCAGGCCCGGCATCGGCCCAGTCGGCGGGCTGGACGACCGCCACCACCCGCTCGCCCATCTCCGCATCCGGCGCGCCGATCACGGCGACGTCGGCGACCTTCGGGTGCGTGACGATCGCGTCCTCGATCTCCTGCGGATAGATGTTCACCCCGCCCGAGATGATCATGAAGCTCTGGCGATCGGTGAGGTAGAGATAGCCCTCGGCATCGACCCGGCCGACATCGCCCAGCGTCGTCCAGTCATGGCGGTTCCGGCTGGCGGCGGTCTTCTCGGGGTCGTTGTGATAGGCGAAGGCCGGCCCGTCCGCGAAATAGATCACGCCGACCTCGCCGGCGGGCAAGGGCTCGCCATCCTCGTCGCAGATCCTGATGGTCCCCCACACCGCACGCCCGACCGAGCCCGGATGCGCCAGCCAGTCCTGCGGGCCGATCGCGGTCAGGCCGTTGGCCTCGGTGCCGGCATAGAATTCGTGGATGATCGGGCCGAACCACGCCATCATCGCCGACTTCACCTCGACCGGGCACGGCGCCGCCGCATGGAAGACGACGCGGAGCGACGACAGGTCGTATCGGGCACGCACGTCCTCGGGTAGCTTGAGCATCCGGATGAAATGAGTCGGCACGAACTTGGCGTGCGTCACCCGGAAGCGCTCGATCAGGGCCAAAGCGGCCTCCGGATCGAACTTCTCCATCACGATCACGGTGCCGCCGAGCTTCTGCACGCTCATCGACCAGCGCAGCGGCGCCGAATGATAGAGCGGCGCCGGCGACAGATAGATGGTGTCGGACGCCATACCGTAATGCGACCGGCCGAACTCGGTGAGGGCATTCGTCTGGTCGAGACTGCCCTCGGGCAGCGGCGGACGGATGCCCTTGGGCCGGCCGGTGGTGCCCGACGAATAGAGCATGTCGGTGCCGGGCGTCTCGTCCGCAATCGGCGTCGTCGGGAAAGCGTCGCGCTCGGCCACGAAATCGCGCGTGCCCGGCGCGAAGATGATCAGTTCCGGCGCCACGAGGTCCGCCGCGACCGGCGCCGACGCAACCAGCACGCGCGATCCGGAATCGGCGACGATGAAGGCGATTTCCGGCGGCGCCAGCCGGGTCGAGACGCAGCTGTAATAGAGGCCGGCCCGCTGCGCCGCCCACACGATCTCGAAGAAGCGCGCGTCATTCTCCAGCATCAGCGCGATGCCGTCGCCGCGCTTCAGACCGAGCGCGCGCAGCAGGTGGGCGCCCTGGTTCGACCGGGCGTCGAGATCGGCATAGGTCACGGTCTCGCCCGATCCCGCCATGATATAGGCCGGCTTGTCGGGTGTCGTGCGCGCATGGATCGACGGATGCATCGGCCCTCCTCTCTTCGGGCTTGGCAGCCTCTATGCGCTTCCGGGTACGGAAAACGGCACGCGACGGTCCAATCGTCATTCGTCCCCCACCTATTGGCAGCGACGATGAATCGCCGATCGCGCGACCGATTGATCGGGGGCCGCGATGATTGGCGCCCGAACCCCGATTGGACCGCGCCACATCGACCTCGCACCTTGGCCGGGCCATCAGCGGAACGGCTGGGGAGAGGATCGGAGTATGCCGGCCATGGGCCACCAAGATTTCAGCATGACGATCGGCGGCCGCGCGGCGCAGGCCGAGGACTGGCTCGACGTCATCAATCCCGCGACCGAGGAGGTCGTCGCGCGCGTCCCGGATTGCAGCCGCGACCGGTTCGACGAGGCGGTCGCGGCGGCGCGGGCCGCCTTCCCCGCCTGGCGCGACACCCCCTATGCCGAGCGGCAGGCGGCACTGGGATCGATCGCGGCGGTGCTGATGGAGCATGCCGGGGAATTGCAGGCCCTGCTCACCGCCGAGCAGGGCAAGCCCCTCGCCGATGCCCTGTTCGAGGTCCAGGCCGCCGCGTGGTGGATCGGCGAGATCGCGAAGAACGCGCTGCCCGTCACCGTCACCGATGCCATGCCCGGCCAGCGCAGCACGACGCGGCACGTCCCGCTCGGCGTGGTCGGTGCGATCGTGCCGTGGAACTTCCCCGTCCTGCTGGCGGTCTGGAAGATCGGCCCGGCTTTGCTCACCGGCAACACGCTGGTGCTCAAGCCCTCGCCCAACACGCCGCTGGCGACGCTGCGCATCGCCGAGCTGCTGCGGCCGGTGCTGCCGCCGGGCGTGTTCAACGTGGTGACGGGCGGCGACGCCCTCGGCCCTTGGATGACGGCGCATCCCGGCATCGACAAGATCAGCTTCACCGGATCAACCGCGACGGGCCGCCGCGTGATGGAAAGCGCCGCCGCCAACCTGAAGCGGCTGACGCTGGAACTGGGCGGCAACGACGCGGCGATCGTGCTCGACGATATCGACGTGGACGCGGTGGCCGAGCCGCTCTTCTGGGCGGCGTTCAAGAATAGCGGCCAGGTCTGCGTCGCCGCCAAGCGTATTTATGTGGACGACAAGGTGTACGAGCCGCTCGCCGTCGCCCTCCAGCAGGTCGCCGCGCGCGCCGTGCTGGGCGATGGCACCGATCCCGCGGTCACCATGGGGCCGGTGCAGAATCGCGCCCAATATGAGCGGGTGAAATCCCTGCTCGCGGATTCGCGCGCCGCCGGCCACCGTTTCCTCACCGGCGGGCAGGATGCGGACGGACTGGGCTTCTTCGTGCCCGCGACGATCGTCGACAATCCGCCCGAGGAGTCCCGCGTGGTGCAGGAGGAGGCGTTCGGCCCGATCGTGCCGCTGCTCCGCTACACCGATCTCGACGATGCCATCACCCGCGCCAACGCCTCCGAATTCGGGCTGGCGGGCTCCGTCTGGTCCTCCGATCCGGATCGCGCCGCCGCCGTCGCCGCGCGCATGGAAACCGGCACCGTCTGGATCAATTCCGCGCAGAACCTCACGCCCTACGCCGCCTTCGCGGGGCAGAAGCAGTCCGGCGTCGGCGTCGAGGGCGGGCTCGATGGCCTGCTGGAATTCACCACGCCGCAGACCATCCACACGGCGCGCCCGGCATGAGCGGGCCGACCCTGTCCTTCGATGGCCGGCGCGCGCTCGTCGTCGGCGGGTCGAGCGGCATCGGCCGGGGGATCGCGCGCGCCTTCCGGGATGCCGGCGCCGATACGATCGCCTGGGGCACACGCGCTCGCATCGCGGATTATGAGCAGCCGCAGGAGCTGGACGGCATCGCTTATGCCCAGGTCGATGTCGCCGATGCCGCGCAGGTGCGATCCACCGCAGCGACGATCGACGCGCTCGACGTGCTGATCCTGTGCCAGGGCACCGTCCGTTACCAGAAGCAGGAATTCGAGGTCGAAATCTTCCGCCAGGTCATCGAGGTCAATCTCAACAGCATGATGACCTGCGCACAGGCCTTCTTCCCGCTGCTCGCCAAGGCCGGGGGCGCGATCGTCACGGTGAGCAGCACGGCCGCCTATCATGCCACGCTCGGCACCCCGGCCTACAATGCCAGCAAATGCGGCGTCGTCGGCCTCACCCGCACGCTGGGGCAGGCCTGGGCGCCGAAAGGCGTGCGGGTCAACGGCGTCGCGCCGGGCTATGTCGCGACCAAACTCACCGAGGTCACGACCAGCCGCCCCGATCGGCTCGCCGCCGCGCTGGAGCGCATCCCTCTGGGCCGCATGGGCGAGCCGGACGAGATGGCCGGCGCTGCCCTGTTCCTCGCCTCCCCGCTCGCCAGCTACGTCGTCGGCCAGACCCTGATCGTCGATGGGGGCATGACGCTGTGATCGACGCCGGGCTCGCGGATGACTGGCGCATGCTGGTGGACCCGTCGGCCCTTGAGCGCTGGATGGACGGCCGTGGGCTGGGCTTCGGCCCGATCGAGGCTGTGAGCCCATTAGGCGGCGGCACGCAGAACATCCTGCTGCGCTTCGATCGCGGCGGCGAAGCTTATGTCCTGCGCCGCCCGCCCCTCCACAAGCGCCCCGAAAGCGACGATGTGATGCGGCGCGAGATGCGGGCGCTCGCGGCGCTCGCCGGGACGGGCGTGCCGCATCCCGAACTCGTCGCGGGCGAGACCGATACCGGACCGCTGGGCGCCGCCTTCTACCTCATGCGCCCGGTCGACGGCTTCAATCCGTCGCTGGGTTTGCCCCAGCCCCATGCGGGCCGGCCGGAATGGCGCCGCCGCATGGGCGAGGCGATAGTGGACGGCCTCGTCGCGCTGGCTGCGATCGATCCGGAGACGGCGGGCCTAAGCGACCTCGGCCGCGCCGGCGACTGGCTCGCGCGTCAGGTGCCGCGCTGGCGCCGCCAGCTCGACGGCTATGCGGCCCAGCCGGGCTGGACCGGCATCAACGCCCTTCCTTCGGTCGATCCGATCTGCGCCTGGCTGGACGCGCATCGTCCCGACAGCTTCCGGCCGGGCCTCCTGCATGGCGACTATCATCTCGCCAACGTCCTGTTCCGCCCTGACGCGCCGGCCCTCGCCGCGATCGTCGACTGGGAGCTGGCGAGCATCGGCGATCCCCTCCTCGATCTCGGCTGGCTGACGGCGACATGGCCCGACGGTGATTTCGAGGCCGTCGTTCCGGTGAGTCCCTGGGAAGGCTTTCCCTCCGCTGCCGAAATCACCGATCGCTATCTTGCCGCCACCGGACGCAGCGCGGCGGACGCCCGCTGGTTCGGCATCCTCGCCTGCTTCAAGCTCGGCGTGCTGCTGGAAGGCACCCACGCCCGCGCCTGCGCCGGCCTGGCCCCCCAGGCCACCGGCGACCGTCTCCACGCCCAGGCGATCGCCCTGTTCGATCGTGCGCTGCATCGTATCCAGTGAGGACCGACCGATGGACTTCGACTACAATATCACGACCACCTCGCTGATCGCGCGGATCGAGGCGTTCATGGACGCTCATATCTATCCCGCCGAGCAGGCCTACACCGACTGGATGGACGATCCGGCCAACCGCTGGAGCCAATGGCCGGGAATGGAGGCGCTCAAGCAGAAGGCGCGCGCGCAGGGGCTGTGGAATCTCTTCCTGCCGCGCGAATATGGCCGTTTCTCGCCGGGCCTCACCAACCTCGAATATGCGCCGCTGGCCGAGATCTTCGGCCGCGTGCCGTGGGCCAGCGAGGCGTTCAACTGCTCCGCGCCCGATACCGGCAACATGGAGGTGCTGGCGAAATACGGCACGCCCGAGCAGCAGGAGCGCTGGCTGACGCCGCTGATGGAGGGCGAGATCCGATCGGCCTATGTGATGACCGAGCCGCAGGTCGCCTCCTCCGACGCGACCAACATCGAGACCAGCATCGTCCGCGACGGCGACGATTATGTCATCAACGGCCGCAAATGGTGGATCTCCGGCGTCCGCAACCCGGCCTGCGAATTGCTGATCGTGATGGGCAAGACCGATCCCACTGCCGCCCGCCACCAGCAGCATTCGACGATCATCGTGCCGCGCGACACGCCCGGCGTGATCATCGTGCGCGATCTCAAGCTGCTGGGCGCGCTCAACCCGCCGGGCAGCGAGGTGGAGATGCGGTTCGACAATGTCCGCGTGCCCAGCGAGAACCTGATCCTCGGCGAGGGCCGCGGCTTCGAGATCGCGCAGGGACGGCTCGGGCCGGGCCGCATCCACCATTGCATGCGCTCGATCGGCCAGGCGCAGCGCGCGCTGGAGATCATGGCCAAGCGGGTCGACGGCCGCATCGCCTTCGGCCGCAGGCTGGCCGAGCAATCCTCGATCCGGCAGGACGTGGCGAAGAGCTTCTGCGAGGTGGAAATGGCCCGCCTGCTCACTCTCAAGGCGGCCGACCGGATGGACAAGGTCGGCAACAAGGCCGCCAAGGACCTGATCGCCGCGATCAAGGTGGTGGCGCCGACGATGGCGCACCGGGTGATCGACCGCGCCATCCAGAGCCACGGCGCGATGGGCCTGAGCGGGGACACGCCGCTCGCCGAATTCCTCTCGATCAATCGCTACGTCCGCATCGCCGACGGCCCGGACGAGGTGCATATGAGCCAGCTCGGCAAGCAGAAGATCGCCGAATATGTAGGTGACGGCGCGAGCTGAGCCTCAGGCGGCGACCGACGACGGCTCCTCGCGCGCCGCCTGCCATTGCTGCGCGAAGGCGAAGAACTGGCGGGCGGCGCGATTGGCGCCCGGCCCCAGCACCACGGCGAAATCGAGGAAGAAGCGCATCTCCTCGACCTCGCGCGCCACCAGCCCCGGCGGCGCCGGGAACCAGCCGATGCCGAGCGAGCAGATGCCGTTGCGCTCGGCATAGCGGTCCACCGCCATCGAATTGCCCTCGGCCGGAATGACCAGTTCGGCGCCGCACGCGGTGAAGAAGGCCTCGATCGGATCGGTCAGCGCGCTGCCATGTTCGTGGTTGAGCGTCGCGATCCGCTGGCCGCGAAGGTCCGACTGGCGGATCACGTCCAGCGCCGCGAGCGGCGATCCGACGGGGACGAGCAGGTTCATCCAGCGGCGGCGGAGCACCACCCGCTCGAACGTGTCCGAATATTGGGTCTCGTTGACGATCGACGTGTGTTCGGGATCGATCTCGTCGGCGGAATAGGGCGCGCTCAGGCCGAGCAGCACGGACACGTCGAGCTTCTCGTCCATGAGATCGGGGATCTGCGCGCTCTGCAGCCGGTTGTCGATCGCGTAGCTCAGATGCGGCATCGCCGCGGCGAAGGCATCCAGCAGCAGCGAGCGTTCTGGGATATCCATGCTGTACATCGCCGCGCCCAGCCGGAAATGCGTCCGCCCGACGGTCTGCATCGCCTCCACCTCGCCGCGCAGCGCCTCGGTCTGCGCCAGGATGCGCTGGACGATCGGCAGCAGGCGCGCGCCGTGCGAGCTCAGCCGGATGCTGCGCGTCGTGCGATGGAACAGGGGAAAGCCGATCTCCTGCTCCAGCTCCTTGATCTGTCCGGACACGGTGGGCTGCGTCAGGTTCAGGCGCTGCGCCGCGCGCGTGACCGAATTTTCGGCGGCGACGGCCGCGAAACTGCGCAGCAGGCGCAGGTCCGGATGGAACATGGAAACCTCTCCTCCCGATCTTCGTCGAGCCCCGCGAGCATATCATATTCATCGGGACCGTCTATATGTCGGACCCTGCCGGCCGGGCGTCAATCGCGATTGACGAGGGACCGATTGGCGCTGTCGATGAATGGCGCGCCAATACCGATTGGACGCTCGCGCGTGCCTCCCGCACCACTCCGGGCGAGAGGAGACCCGATGTGGGCCAGGCGCTTGCCGACACTATCGACGAGATGATCGTCGACCCCAAGACCTATGGCGACGAGCACGCTTATCACGATGCCTTCCGGCATCTGCGGAGCGAGGACCCGCTCCACTGGACGGAGCCGGCCGACTATCGCCCGTTCTGGACGGTCTCACGCCACGCCGACATCATGGCGGTGGAGCTCAACGCCAAGAATTTCCTGAACGGCCCCCGCCAGTTCCTGATCACCAGGAAGGACGAGGATGCCCTGTTCGAGCAGACCGGCAGCCACAAGTTCGCGCACAACCTCGTGGCGATGGACGATCCCGAGCACCGCGCCTACCGCGCGCTCACCGCCGCCTGGTTCGGCGCGAAGAGCGTGCGCAGCCTGGAGGATGAGATCACCGCGCTCGCCCGCGAGACGGTCGACCGGATGGTCGAGATGGGCGGGGCCTGCGACTTCGCGGCGGAGATCGCGGCCTGGTTCCCGTTGCGCACGATCATGATCGTGCTGGGCGTGCCGCGCGAGGACGAGCCGCTGATGCTGCGCCTGTCCCAGAAGCTGTTCGGCAGCGTCGGGGGCGACGACGGCATGGCCGGCATGGTCGAGGCGTTCAGCGCCTTCAACGACTATTTCGGAACGGTCACGGCCGATCGCCGGCTCAATCCGCGCAACGACGTCGCGACGATCCTCGCCACCGCCACGATCGACGGCGAGCCGATCGGCGAGGACCAGCGCAACGCTTATTACCTGATCGTCGCGGCAGCCGGCCACGACACCACCAGCTCGGCCATTTCCGGCGGGCTGCTCGGCCTCATCCGCAACCCGGCCGAGATGGCCAAGCTCCGCGCCGATCCCACGCTGATCGGCACGGCGGTGGACGAGTTCATCCGCTGGTCGACCCCGGTGAAGCATTTCTTCCGCACCGCCGTCGCCGACTGCGAGATCGGGGGCAAGACGATCCGGGCCGGCGACAATCTGATGATGTGCTACCCCTCCGGCAATCGGGACGAGGCGGTGTTCGACGCGCCCTTCGAATTCCGCATCGATCGCCCGGACGCGAAGAAGCATCTCGCCTTCGGCTACGGCCCCCATCTGTGCCTCGGCAATGCGCTGGCGAAGCTGGAGATCCGCATCCTGTTCACCGAGCTGCTGCGGCGAATCGACGCCATCGAGCTGGCCGGTGATCCGGCCTGGGTGGAAGCCAGCTTCGTGTCCGGCCTGAAGAGCCTGCCGATCCGCTACCGCGCGCGGCAGGCGGACTGATGGAGACCGAGGCCGCCGTCGCGCGCGGCGCCGGGCGGCCGTTCCAGATGGAACGGCTCGCCCTGCAGCCGCTCCAGGCGGAAGAGGTGCTGGTCCGCATCGCCGGCGTGGGCCTGTGCCATACCGACCTGATCTTCCGCGACCAGTTCGTGCCCTACCCCGTGCCCGCCGTGCTGGGCCACGAAGGCGCCGGGACGATCGAGGCGATCGGCCCCGGCGTCGAAGGCCTTGCGCCGGGCGATGCGGTCGTCCTCGCTTTCTCCAGCTGCGGCGCCTGCGCGCGCTGCGACGAGGGGCTGCCGAGCTATTGCCGCGATTTTCCGGCGCTCAATTATGCCGGCGCCCGCCTGCCCGACGGATCGACCGCCTATCGCTCCGGCGAGGAGGCCGTCGCCTCGCATTTCTTCGGCCAGTCCTCCTTCGCCGCGCACGCCGTCACGCGGGCGCGCAACGTCGTGAAGGTGACGGGCGCGGCGGCGCCACTCGCCCTGCTCGGCACATTGGGCTGCGGCTTCCAGACGGGCGCGGGCGCGGTGATGCGGGCCATGGCCTGCCCGGCGGGGAGCGCGATCGCGATCTTCGGCGGTGGCCCGGTCGGGCTGGCGGCCGTCATGGGCGCGGTGATCCAGGGGTGCGGGCCGATCATCCTGATCGAACCGATCGCCGCGCGGCGGGCGCTGGCGCATGACCTCGGCGCAACCGTCACAATCGATCCGGCCGATGGCGATGTCGCGGCCGCGATCCGGGAGCATCTGCCCGCCGGGATCGACTTCGCGCTCGACACGTCGGGCCACCCCGGCGCGCTCGACGCGGCGCTGGCCACCCTCGCCCCGCGCGGGATGCTGGGGATGGTCGGCGTGCCGCGAACGGCCGACGCCGTGTTGCCGGTCAACATCGCCGCCGCCATCACCTTCGGGCAGCGGATCATCGGCATCATGGAGGGCGACAGCGATCCGGCCGCCTTCATTCCGGCGCTGATCGCGCATCACGCGGCGGGCCGCTTCCCCTTCGATCGCCTGATCCGGACCTTCCCGCTGGACGAGATCAACGCCGCCATCGCCGCCCAGGCGCGGGGCGATTGCGTGAAGGTGGTGCTGATTCCCTGAGGCGCGCCAATCTGACGCGAGATCCTCCCCCTCGGTTCGGGCTGGGCTTGTCGAAGCCCTGCCCTTCCTGCTGCGCGCGACGAAAGAGGAAGGACGGCCCCCTTCGGCTGCCTGCCAAGGCAGGCGCTCAGGACAGGCTTCGACAGGCTCAGGGCGAACGGCTTTGGCCTCACGCACCGCCTCAAGCCGCCGCCCGCAATGCCTCCAGCGACCGCCAGTCGTGCACCGCCGCGCAGGTCCGCTCCAGCAGCGCCGCCAGCAGCGCGTTGGCGCGCGGCTCGTCGGGCAGCACGGCAGCGGCGGCGATCACCGTCATCAGGCCGCTCACCAGATGGACGCGATAATCGTCGACGATCCGGTCCATGGCATAGCCGCGCCTGGTTCCGAACGCCTCGGCATAGCCATCCAGCAGCGCCCGTTCGTGGGCCCGCCGATCCTCCACCGCGATGCTGGTGGACAGGAAGTATCCGACATCGTGCAGGGCGTTGCGCAGGCCGGTCACCTGCCAGTCGATCAGGATCGCCTCGGGTGCGCCCATGCTGTCGTCGAACAGGATGTTGTCCACGCGCGGATCGCCATGCGTGACCGTCATCGCCGAGTGGCGCAGATCGTGCCAGACGCGCGACAGCGGCGCGGCCTCGCGCACGATCGCGAGATGGGCATCGGGCAGCCGATCGCGGAACCGCCCGGCGATCGCCGGCGCGCCTCGCAGCGTGATCGGCGCCCAATAGTCGCCGCAGGCCGGCATGCGCAGCAGCCAGTCCGGCGCCCGCGCCTCGTCCAAGGGCCAGAAGCCGCGGTGCAGGCGGGCAAGCTGGGTGATGACCGCATGCGCGTCCGCGACGCCGCAGCCCGCCAACTGGTCGCCGGCGCGCGCGGTGCGGCTGAGATCCTCCATGACGATGTTGATATTGTCGTCCCGGCCCTGCAGCCACAGGATGCGGGGCGTCCGGCAACCGTCCTCCTGCGCCGCGAACAGGCGGTAGGCCCCGGCCTCGCAGCGATAGGCGCCGCTGCCGACGCCGTGCGCATGGGCGGCATCCGCCATCGGCCGGAACTTCGCCACCAGCGATCGCGGCCCCTCGCCGCGCGCATCCAGGACGATGCGCGCCGTGTCGCTGACATTGCCCGCGCCGATCGGCTCCAGCGCGAAGTCATGGATGCGCAGGGTGTGACCGGCGGCAGCCATCATATCCTCGAGCCATGCCGCATCGATCTGCGCCAGCGAATCCAGCAGCGGCACGCTATCCGGCATCATGCCGCCCTGTCGTTCAGGAGCGTCACGCGCAGGGCCGATGCGCGCCAGGTGAAGGTCGCCTCCATGCCATCCTCGTCCGCGAAACTCCGGGCCGTCGCCACGAGCTCGGCATCGGCGTGGAAGAACAGCGCATTCTCCCCCTCCTCCCAACCGAACGCCAATTGCCCCATGCCGGCGGCCGCTTCCGCGCCGCCGCCCGCGAGCCGGATCGTGACCCGCCCGCTCGCATCGGCACCGGCCACGCCGATCGCGATCGAGCCATCCACGACGGTGCCGATCAGCACGCCGTTGCGCTCCCATCGGCCCGTGGTGCGGGAGAGCCGGACGGTCTTTCCCGCCGGTGCGGGCGCGCTGCCCTCGCCACGCGCCGCCGCCGATCCCGCGACGGCGACGGTGGCGTTGACCAGTCCGTTCGGCTCCAGCGCCAATGCCATATGCGTCACCGTGGCGGGGGCCATGACGACGTCCGGCCGGCCCTGCTCGGCTAGGATGAGGGTCAGCGCCTCCACCGGGGCGGACTTCGCCGTGGCGAAGAGATGCTTCCATCGTCCTCCGCCGCGCTCCGTGCTGGCGGGATCGCCTAGAAGCTGCCGAAGCCAGCGGGCGATGTGCACGGCGTCGACCGGCACCACCACCTCGCCACGGTCGGCCCCGAGTTGCGCGCGGACGATCGGAAACGCGGCCACGGCGCCATCGCCCACGCGGCCGGCCAGGATATGGTCCTGCCCCCAGCGCCCGTCCGCATAAGGCAGGTTCCAGACGTCCGTGATCAGGCCGTCCGCCACGCGGAAGATCTCGATCCCGCACAGCCTCCAGCCCGGATCGCGCCCGGTCACGTTCCAGACCAGCGTGATATGCCGATCGTCACCCGCGAGCACTTCCCAGGTGAAGACGGGGCGCAGCTCGTCATAATTGTGGCGGATGCGGGCTTTCTGCTCGGCATGGCTGAGCGCCGTCAGCGCGTTGGGATCGTGTCGCACGATCGGATCGGCGCACAATGCGGGGATGAGATCGTCCCGCCCCTCGTTCCAGATCCGCTCGATATAGAGCGTGACGGTCTCCAGCGCCGATCGCGTCATGCATGCCTTCCTGTCGCCGCCCATTGGCCGGGTCGTCCCGTCTCGATGCCTTGGCCGCCTGCGATCAGGCCAATCGGAAATGGCGTGCCGGTCATCGCGACCGTCGATCAATCCATGCCTCGACCCTTGCTCTCCGGTGAAATTCCGAGACCGGGCGAAAGCAGTCGTCTTGCCGGGCCGGGACATTGTCTTCGCATCCCGCACGCTCAGATCGGAAATGGATGAACCTGAGAAATCCACCCGATCCAATAAGCATGCTACTTTTTCACTTGTCGGCCACGAGCGGAATGACGACTATCGCTGAAACAATTTGTTAACTGACCTGGATCACACTTCGCCCTGAAGGGGCCGGGACGCCGTCTCCCTCTTCGAGGTAGCGCAAGGCCCGCGCCGTCGGTGGGCCAGGACATGCGATTTGCGTCAGACATCAAACGCCTACGCGAGGGAATGGCATGTCTCAATCGGAAGCAGCGGCGCCGAGCGGCCATGACCCCGCCGTCGAACGACGGCAGGGCGTCCGCTACATGACGGTGATGCGCGTCGCGACGCTGCGGACGGAACATGGCGAGGAACTCTGCCTGGTCCGCAATATTTCCGAAGGCGGCCTGAAGGCGCGGATCTGGTCGAACCTCGATGTCGGCGCGGCGGTGACCGCGCAGTTCAAGTCCGGCTATGATCTGCCCGGCACGGTGGTCTGGCGGCGGGACGATCATGTCGGCGTGCAGTTCCAGGCGCCGGCCGAGGTCGCCCTGATCCTCAACGGCGATGACGCGCCGGCGGCGGGGCTCCGTCCGCGGGCGCCGCGCATCCGTCTCGAAACCCCCGCGCGGGTGCAGGTCGGCGCGCGCGATCACCGGGTGATGCTCCGCGACATCTCGCAGGGCGGCGCCAAGGTGCGGCTCGACGTGCCGGATCAGTGGATCGAGGCCGAGCCTCCGATCATCCTGATGATCACCGGCCTGCCGGCCACCGAGGGGAGCATGCGCTGGCGCGACCAGGACGTGGTGGGGCTTGCCTTCAACACGCCGATTTCGCTCGACATCCTGGCAAGCTGGCTCGTCGCCCGGCGCGGCTAGAACGGGCATGTTCGATCCTGTCGCATCGTCGCGAAAGACCTGAATGCCAGCGCGCAATGGGCGTGCGCGAGCGCAATTCCATGGTGATCCGCGGGTGACGGTTCGACCATGGTCGAACACTCCGGATCATCGCCAACCGCTTAACCATTCGGCATCGAACCGCCCCTAGAGTTGCACCTATGCGTTTGGCGACAATCACCAACTGGGCCTATGGGGCGACGGTCGCGCTGTCGCTCGCCTCGGCGACGACGATGCTGCTGGCCTCCACCGCGCAGGAGCGCGAACGCGCGGCCGTGGCGGAACGCTACGCCCTCGACAGCGCCACCTCGTCGGCCGACGAGGATGCCCAGATATCGAGCGGCCTCGCCCGGCAATATGCGATCAGCGGCAATCCGTCCGATCGCATCGCCTATGATCGCGAAGCCGCCGGCCTGCGCTCGGTGGAAGAGCGAACCGCGCACATCCGCGACGCGGGCGCCAGCGCGGACGAGCTGCGCGATCTGCACGAGACGTTGCGCTGGGCGGATGCGCTCCAGATCCAGCAACGGGCCGGCATCGCGGCGCGATCCTCCGGCGATCGGGATGGCGCCGTGACGATCCTGTTCGCGCCGGAATATGAGCGCGAACTGGACCGGATCCAGGCCGCGGTCGTCCGCTTTCAGGAGCGCATCGACCAGCGCACCGCCAACGCGCTCGACACCGCGACCGCGACCTCCCGGGCGTGGCGCGCCCTATCCGAGGGCGTGCTGGCGGCGACTGCCCTGCTCTTCCTGTGCGTCCTCTATTTCGTCTTCCGCCGCCGTGTGCTGCGGCCCGTCGTGAAGCTCAGCGACGTCGTCACCCGCCTCGCCGCGCAGGATTATGCCGCCGAGCCACCCCATTACGAGCAGATCGACGAGATCGGCGACATGGCGCAGGCCTTGCGCGTGTTCCGAGACAACGGCCTCGCGCGCCAGCGGCTCGAGCAGGAACGCGAAGCCGATCATATGCTGCGCGATCTCCTCTCGCGCATGACCCAGCGCATGCAGGGGTGCGACACCGTGGCCGACCTCGAGCAGGTCGTCCGGCGGTTCGTGCCGGAAGTGGCGCCACAGCTGGCCGGGCGGCTCTATTTCCTGGACCGCGAGCGGAATGCCGTGGTCGAGGCCTGCTCGTGGCTCGAACCCCGCGCCTCCGCGCCGGAATTCGCGCCGGGCGCCTGCTGGGCGCTGCGCCGGGGCAGCGAGCATCGCGCGACGGGCATGGTCGTCGACGTGCCGTGCGGCCATGTCGGGAACGATGCCGGGATCGAGAGCATCTGCCTGCCGCTCACCGCGCAGGGCGGCGTATCCGGCCTGCTCTATTTCGAACTGCGGGAGGGCCAGCCCTCGCGGGACATTCCGGACGTCCACCTGAAGATGCTGGCGGAGAATATCGGCCTCGCGCTCGACAATCTCCGCCTGCGCGACGCGCTGCGCGATCTCGCCATGGCGGACCCGCTCACGATGCTCGCCAACCGCCGCCATCTCGACATCGTGCTGGACGGATTGTCCGCGACGCCCGATCAGCCGGTGAGCTGCATCATGATCGACATCGATCATTTCAAGCGCTTCAACGACCAATATGGCCACGAAGCCGGCGATGCCGTGCTGCGCGCCGTCGGCGAGACGCTGCGGCATTCCATCCGGCCGGGCGATCTCGCCTTCCGCTACGGCGGCGAGGAATTCCTGGTGCTGATCAACCTGGACGCGCCGCAGGCGGTGGCGCGGGCCGAGGACCTGCGCGTGCGCGTCGCCCGGCTCGATCTCCAGACGGAACACGGGACGCTGGGGCCGATCTCGATCTCGGCGGGCGTCGCGACCGCGCCGCGCCACTGTCCGCCCGGAGAATTGGTGCGGACGGCCGACGCGGCCTTGCTTGCCGCCAAGCGCGCCGGCCGTGACCGGGTGCTGTCCGCGTCCGATGGGATCGACGGAACGGTGAGCGCTCTCCGGCAGCAGGGCGCCGAACGCTAACCTCAAGGCTGTTCGTCCTGAACGGACGGCATGCCCCCTGCGGGCCTTCCTTATCCCTGCGACCTCGCGAGGTTCATCCCCGTCGCCCGCACCAGCCGCTCCGGCTGGCCGAAGAGATAGCCCTGCGCCTGCGGGCATCCCTCCTCCACCACCATGCGGTGCTGCGCCTCGGTCTCGACGCCCTCGGCGACGACCGGCAGGGACAGGCTGCGCCCGATGCCCACGATCGCGCGGACGATGGAGCGGGCCGCGTCGTCATTCTCCATCGCGCCGACGAAGCTGCGATCGATCTTGATCTTGTCGAACGGGAAGCTCTGGAGATTGCTGAGCGACGAATAGCCGGTGCCGAAATCGTCCATGACGATGCGGACGCCAAGCCGCTTGATCCGGGAGAGCGTGGCGAGCGCGCTGTCCCGATCCTTCATCAGCACGCCTTCGGTGATCTCCAGTTCCAGCCGGTCGGCCGGGAACCCCGTTTCCTCCAGCACGGCCTCGACCATGCCCGCCAGGTTCGGCGCCTGGAACTGGACGGGCGAGACGTTGACCGCGAGGAACAGCCGGTCGCCCCAGGTGGCGGCCGTGTGGCACGCCTCGCGCAGGATCCATTCGCCAAGCTGCACGATCGATCCGGCATCCTCCGCGATCGGTACGAAGATATCCGGCGGGATGGCGCCGCGCTCCGGATGATCCCAGCGCATCAGCGCTTCGTAGCCGGAAATCGCGCCGTCCTTCATGTCGACGAGCGGCTGGAAGGCGACATGGAGCTGCTGGCGCAGGATCGCGTGGCGCAGGTCATGCTCCAACGCCCGCCGCTCGCGCACCGAGGCATCCATCTCGCGATCGAAGAAGCAGGAATTGCCGCGCCCCGACTGCTTCGCCCGATAGAGCGCGATATCGGCGCCGTGGCGCAGGCCTTCGGCATCGTCCGCATCGTTGGGAAAGAGCGCGACGCCCATGCTCACGCCCACGGCGGTGGGATCGCGGGCGGTATCGAGTTCGCGGGCGAAATCCTCGAAGATGCGGCGGATCAAGGCCTGGGCGCCTTCCGGCTGGGCGGCGCCGACCTGCAGGATCAGGAATTCGTCGCCGCCGATCCGCGCCACCGTGTCGGTCGACCGGGCGGCCCCGTCGAGGATGCGGGCGACGCGGCACAGCACCTCGTCACCGGCGGCATGGCCGAAAATGTCGTTGACCGCCTTGAAGCGATCGAGATCGAGCGCGATCAGCGCCAGGGGCTGCTTCTCGCGGCGGGCCAGCGCCATGCCGTGCGTCAGCCGCTCGTCGAACAGCAGGCGGTTGGGCAGATCGGTGAGCGCGTCGTGGCGCGCCATATGTTCGATCTGGCGCTGGGCGGCCTTCTTTTCCGTGAGATCGCGCACGGCGAGGACCTGGCAGTCCCGGCCGCGATATTCGATGCCGTGGATCGCCACCTCGAACACGCGATCGCTATCGCTCCGCCCGGCCAGCGTCGCCTCGACGGGGGCGTTCCGGGCCACGCGCAGGGATTGGCCATCCGTCGCCGCCAGCCAGCGCTCCGGGCTGTCGCCGATCAAGGCGCGGGCATCCCCGTCCAGCATCTGCGCGAAGCGGCTGTTCGCCTCCATGATCCGATCGCCGTGCACGATCGCCAGCCCTTCCAGGGTCGCGTCCGCCAAACCCCGGAGATCGGTCAGATAGCGGTCGAGCAGCATGGCGACGAGCGTCGCCAGCGCGAGGACGGAGGTGGCGACGACGATCACGGTCACCAGCCATCCCCGGCCGAGCCCACCATGGCCCATGCCCGCCATGCCCCGCATGGTCATGCTGGTCGCCGCCATCACCGTGAAGTGCAGAGCGCAGACGGCGACGATCGCGCACAACGCCGGCAAGGCGATCTGGGCGGGACCCCGCAGGCGGGCGAAGGCGAGGAAGGCCGCGACGAAGCCGAGCGACGACAGGAGAAGCGCCCAGGCGACCGGCCAGGCCTGGAAATGCAGGCTCATGCCCTGCACCGCCATCATCCCGGAGAAATGCATCGTCGCGACACCGGCGGCAGCCACCATACCGGCCGCGGCCTGGCGCAGCGGGCGCGCGGAGACGGTGAAGATGCGCAGCGCGATCCAGAAGAGAGCGATGATCTCGACCACCGAGATCGCCGTGAGCGCGATGTCGAACGTCATCGGCATCCCGTCGCGATGGGCGAGCATGGCGATGAAGTGGGTGGCCCACACGCCGACCCCGCCGGTCGTGGCCGCGATGGCCTGCCACTGACGGCGTCGGCGGCGGCCGAACTCCAGCGACCGCTGCAGCAGCATGAAGAAGGACAGGCTCCCCAGAACCCAGATCGTGGCCGCCAGCAGCAGCAGCCCATGCGCATGCTGATCCCACGTCTGTCGAAGTACCCAGATCATGCCCACCTCACGCCTGCCCGGGCAAAACCTCGCAAGGAAGGGTTTATCGTCGGTTAAAGGCCAAGTGGAATGCCGTCACTCCATCCGTTATGACATGTAATACTCACACCCATCCATTATGGATACGAATGACACGAAAGACGAAATGGCAGTCGATACCGTAGTATAACGGTATCGACTGCCCGTCTCATAGACAGGCTGCGAGATGTCGTCCGGCCCCCGATGGCAACGCTCCCGGCCTCCATCAGGGGCATGGCCTCGCGCCGGCCGGTGTCAGTGCGCGGGGCCTGCGATCAGCATGCGCATCGCCGACGCCGCGCCCTGGCCATCCCCGGCCTTGATCGCCGTCACGATCCGCTGTCGTGTTTCGAACGTGTCCGCCAATGTGTCCTGGGCGATGGCAGGAGCGGACGATCGCACCGCAATCGCCATCAGGTCCCTGAACCGGCCGTAAAAGGGATTGCCGGACGCTTCCAGCACCAGCCCATGGAAGGCGATGACCGGGCCGACCGACGTGGCCCCGTCGTCGCGGACCGGCGCGAGCTGGGCGAGGATCCGCCGCATCGAGGCGATCGCGCCCGGCGTCGCCACGTCGGCCGCGAGCGCGGCGGCGGCCGGCTCGATCGCCAGACGGAGCTCGACGATCTGCCGGCTCAGCGACAAAGAGGGCTTGCGCTCGACCAGCCAGCGCAGGACGTCCGGATCCAGCAGGTTCCAGGCCGGTTCGGGCTGTACCATCGTGCCCTGACGTGGGCGCGCGAACAGCAGGCCCTTGGCCGTCAGCATCTTGACCGCTTCGCGCGTCACCGAATGGCTCACGGCGAAATGCCGCGCCAGATCGGCTTCGATCGGGAATGGCCGGCCGGCGAACTCGCCCGCGACGATCGCCGCGCCGACGATGTCGACGATGCTGAAGGTCAGGTTCCGGCCGAGGACGGGGTTGCGGCCGTCCGCGCTTTCGCGGCGCATCCATTCGATCATCGCGGCCCCCCCGGCTCGTCGGTCGAGATCGTCAGCGACCGAGCGTCCTGGCGATCGCCGCCAGCGCCAGCGGACGCATGATCGCGTAGCCCGCCGACGTCGGGTGCACGCCGTCGGTGGCGAGGCCCGGCTTCATGCCGCCCTGCGCATCGGCCAGCGCGGCATGATAATCGAGATAGGTGAAGCCGTTGCGCGCGGCATATTCGCGCAGCCAGGCGTTGAAGGCGATGATCTGCCCGGCCGGCCGCTTGCCCGGGCTCCACGGAAAGGCCGCAGCCGGCGGGATCGAGGCGAGGATCACTTTGATGCCGTGCAGCTTCGCGAGCTCGGCCATGCTCTCGATATTGCCCTGCACGAAGGACAACGTGGCGGCGCCGGTATTGCCCGCGACATCGTTGGTGCCGGCCATGATGTGCACCGCCTGCGGGTGCAGTGCGATCACGTCGGCGCGGAAGCGCACCAGCATCTGCTGGGTGGTCTGCCCGCTGATCCCGCGATCGACGAGGCCGTCGGTGAACAGGGTGGTGTCGAGCGATTGCCAATTGTCGGTGATCGAATCGCCCATGAAGACGACGCGCACCGGCTGGCGCGCGGCGATCAACGCCAGATTGTCGGCATGGTAACGGCAGACCTGCCCGAAATCCCGCGTGTACATGTGGAGATTCCACATATGCCAGCCGGCTTCGTCGGTGGGCTTGGGATGCGCCGGACAGGGATTGTCGACGATGCCGACCGGATCGCCGCCCGCCGGATCCCCGTCCACCCTGATCTGGGCCTGCGCGGCAACCAGTCCTAACGCGGCCACCGCAGCAGCCAGCCAGCCCTTCCCGAACGTCGTCATGCGTTTCCTTCCTGGGCGTCCAGGCTTCTCTCGATTGGGCCCTTGCGCGAACCGATTCCATCGGTGATATCGAATTTCATATATGCTAGATAATTGCCCGCCTGCCAAGAGGCTGGCACAGGAGGGGACTATGTTCACGCGCCGCGGATTTCTAGGCTCGAGCTCGGCCGCCCTGCTCGCGGCGGGGTCCGTGCGCGGCGCCACCGTACAGCCCGACTGGGCCTCGCTCGCCGCCACCTGGCGCATCCCGGACTGGTTCCGCGACGCCAAGTTCGGCATCTGGGCGCATTGGGGCGCGCAATCCGTGCCGGAGTTCGGCGACTGGTACGGCCGGCTCATGTACGTCCAGGGCGATCCCTTCTACGCGCATCATCTCAAACATTACGGCCATCCCAGCCGCGTCGGCTTCCTGGAAATCGAGAATCTCTGGAAGGCCCAGCATTGGGAGCCGGAGACACTGATCGGCCTCTACAAGAAGGCAGGCGCCCGCTACTTCACGTCGCTCGCCTGCCATCACGACAATCTCGACACTTTCGCCAGCACCCACCACGCCTGGAACACGCTGCGCGTCGGCCCGAAGCGCGACATCGTCGGCACCTGGGAAAAGGTGGCGCGCGACGCAGGGCTGCGCTTCGGCGTCTCCAACCATGCCGCGCACAGCTGGCACTGGTGGCAGACCGCTTATGGCTATGACGCCGAGGGACCGCAACGCGGGCAACGCTACGACGCCTGGCACCTGCGCAAGGAAGACGGCGCCGGCACCTGGTGGGAGGGGCTCGATCCGCAGGAGCTCTATAACGGCCCTTATTACGCGCCGCCCGACGGCCTCCGCTCGATCCCGGCGATAAACGCCTGGCACGCGGCGCGCGACGGCGTGTGGACGGAAGCCGCGCCGCCCGGCCCGCGCGGCCAGGCCTATGCCGCGAAATGGCTCGCCCGGCAGAAGGAGCTGGTGGCGAAATACAAGCCCGATCTCGTCTATTTCGACGATTACGGCCTGCCATTGGGCCAAGCGGGGATCGAGGCCGCCGCCGATTATTACGATCGCGCGATCGAATGGCACGGTTCGCCCGACGTGGTGCTCACCGGCAAGCAGCTCTCGCCCTATCAGCGCTATGGCATCGTCGAGGATGTCGAGCGCGGCTTCGCCGACGCCATCCGCCCCCATCCCTGGCAGACCGACACCTGCATCGGCAGCTGGTTCTACGATCGCCCGCTGGCCGAGCGGCACGGCTACAAGAGCGCCAAGCAGGTGGTGCAGCGCCTGTGCGACGTCGTCTCCAAGAACGGCAACCTGATGCTCTCCGTGCCGCTGCGGGGCGACGGCACGCATGACAGCGACGAGGAGGCGATCCTCGCCGATCTCGCCCGCTGGTTCGCGATCAACGGCGACGGCATCTACGGCACGCGACCGTGGCGCACCTTCGGCGAAGGCCCCAACGTGCCGCCCAGGGGGATGCAGAGCGAGGCGGCGATGAAGCCCTATACCGCCCAGGACATCCGCATCACTGCGAGCGGTGGCGGGCTCAATCTCTTCCTGCTCGACTGGCCCGAGGGTGAGGCGCGCATCGCCTGCCTCGGCCGGCGCGCCACGGGCGGCGCGATCGAGCGCATCACCCTCAATGGCGGTGGCCCCATCCCCTTCGCGCAGGACGACGATGCGCTGCGCCTCACCCTCCCCGCCCCGGCATCCGGCGCCTTCGTGCCGGGCCTGCGCATCGAAGGGCGGGGACTCGCCTGAAGCATCGATGACAAGACAGGAGCAGAAATGAGGAAGGCCGCATCGGCGCTGGACTATCGCGCGCTGGCACGGCGCCGCCTGCCCCATTTCCTGTTCGAGTATATCGACGGCGGCTCCTATGCCGAGGTCACGCTGCGCCGGAACGTCGCCGATCTGGAGCGGATCGCGCTACGCCAGCGCGTGCTGAACGACGTGTCCGCGATCGATCTCCGCACCACCTTGTTCGGGCAGGAAATGGCCTTGCCCGTCGCGCTGGCGCCGATCGGGCTGGCGGGGATGAACGCGCGGCGCGGCGAGGTGCAGGCCGCGCGGGCGGCGGAGGCGGGCGGCGTGCCCTTCTGCCTGTCGACCGTCTCGGTCTGCCCGCTGGACGAGCTGGCCGCCGGCACGACCAAGCCCTTCTGGTTCCAGCTCTATATGATCCGTGACCGGGGCTTCATGCGCGCGCTGCTCGCCAAGGCGAAGGCGCTGGGCTGCCCGGCCTTGCTGTTCACGGTGGACATGCCGGTGCCGGGCTCGCGTTATCGCGACAACCGCTCCGGCCTCGCCGGGGCGCCGGGCCTCGGCGGCGCGCTGCGGCGCTTCGGGCAGAGCGCACTGCGCCCCGGCTGGGCATGGGATGTCGGCATCCACGGGCGCCCGCACCAGCTCGGCAACGTCGCGCCGGTGCTGGGCCGGAAGAGCGGGCTGGAGGATTTCTTCGCCTGGATGCGCGCCAATTTCGATCCCTCCGTGACGTGGGCCGATCTCGACTTCATCCGCGAGACCTGGGACGGGCCGCTGATCATCAAGGGCATCCTCGATCCGGAAGACGCGAAGGCGGCCGTCCGCCTCGGCGCCGACGGCATCGTCGTCTCCAACCATGGCGGGCGGCAGCTCGACGGTGTGCCCTCGACCGCGCAGGCCCTGCCCGCGATCGCGGATGCGGTGGGCGACCAACTGACCGTGCTGGCCGACGGCGGCATCCGCTCGGGGCTGGACGTGGTGCGGATGCTGGCGCTGGGCGCGAAGGGCGTGCTGCTCGGCCGCGCCTGGGCCTATGCGCTGGCCGGCGGGGGGCAGGCCGGTGTGTCGCACATGCTCCGCCTGATCGAAGCGGAGATGCGGGTGGCGATGGCGCTGACCGGGCGGACCCGCATCAGCGCGATCGATCGCTCCGCGCTGGTCGCGTAATCCGACTCAGGCGGCCGGGAAGATGCCGAGGCTCGCGCCGAAAGCGTGAAACAGGCGCGGCCAGGCGGCGGCCGGCTCCGGTGGCTGCGGGCGCACGCCAAAGCCATGCCCGCCTTGGTTGAAGACGTGCAGCTCCGCCGGCCGCGCGGCCGCATGCAGGGCGGTGTAGAGCGCGAGGCTGTTGGCGACCGGGACGAGCCCGTCGTCGCCGGCATGGGCCAGGAAGCAGGGCGAGGTCGCGGCATCGACGCGCAATTCGACCGAGCCGTGGCGGCGCGCCTCCTCGCTCGCCGAGGCGCCGAGCAGGGCGTCGCGCGATCCGCCATGGGTGAAGGGCGCCGACAGACTGACCACCGGATAGAGCAAGCCGGCGAGATCGGGCCGCGCCGGCAGCGCGTCCGCCGCATCCATGGCGGCATAGACCGGCTCGGCATGGCGGGTCGCGAGCGATCCCGCCAGATGGCCGCCGGCCGAGAAGCCCAGCACCGCGATGCGATCCGGCCGGACCGCGAAGCGCGCCGCGTTGCTGCGGATCAGCCGCATCGCGCGCTGCGCATCCTGCAGCGGCACCACCGCCCGATCGACCCAGCCTTCGGACGGCAGGCGATAGAGCAGGATGAAGGCAGTGATCCCCAGCGCGTTCAGCCAGCGCGCCTGGCTGATGCCCTCATTGTCGTAGGAGAGAAAGCCGTAGCCGCCGCCCGGCATGAGCAGCACCGCCGCTCCGTTGGGTTTGGCCGGCCGGTGGACGATCAGCCGGGGCTGGCTCACGCCCGTGATGAAGCGATCCGGCTTGGCCGGATCGTGCGACTGGTCGGCCGCGCGCTCGGTCAGCGACGGGACCGCGCCTGAACCGGGAACGCCGCGCGGCCAGAGCGGCAGCGTCTCCCCGGCGGCGGTGAAGCTTTGCCCCAGCGCCGGCATGGCCATCGCCGCTCCCGTCATGGCGAGCAGCGCGCGCCGACTGGTCTCGATCATCCTTTTTCCTTCACGGTTGTTCGGCGAGCGTGAAGATGCGCGCCGCCGCCACCCATTTCTCGCCGGGCGCGGCGGCGGGGATCGTGCGCTGCACGCTCGCCATCAGCGTTTCCCACGCCTCCACGTCCGGATCGGCGGCATCGGCCACCGCCTTGGCATCGGGATCGAAGCCGTCGGCGGTGTCCATCACCATCACCAGCCGGGTGCCGGCGCGGTAGATGTCCATCGCCGTGACGCCGGCGCCCCGGATGCTGCGCCCGATCGCCGGCGGCAGCGCGCCGGCGGCATGCCAGGCCTCGTAGCGCGCGATCGCTTCCCGGTCGTCGACGAGATCGAGCAGCAGGACATGCCGCTGCCGATCAGCCACGATCGGCGACCACCCGCTGACGCTGCGTGCCGAGATCGTCGATGCCGAGTTCCATCACGTCGCCGTCCTTCAGGTAATGCGGCGGCTTCTGGCCCATGCCGACGCCCGGCGGCGTGCCGGTGGCGATCACGTCGCCGGGGTTCAGCGTCATGAACCGGCTGAGATAGCTCACCAGGAAAGCCGGCTTGTAGACCATCGTCGCGGTCGAGCCGTCCTGATAGCGATGGCCGTTCACCTCCAGCCACATGGCGAGGTTGGCGGGATCGGCGATCTCGTCGCGCGTCACCAGCCAGGGACCGATCGGGCCGAACGTGTCGCAGCCCTTGCCCTTGTCCCACGTGCCGTGCCGCTCGATCTGATATTCGCGCTCGGATACGTCGTTGGTGAGGCAATAGCCGGCGATGTGCGCCTCGGCATCGGCCTCCTCGACATATTTGGCGCGGGAACCGATGACGATGGCGAGTTCCACCTCCCAGTCCGTCTTGGTGGAACCGCGCGGCATCATCACGTCGTCATTCGGCCCGATGATCGCGCTGGTCGCCTTGGTGAAGAGGATCGGCTCGGGCGGGACGGTCTGCCCCGTCTCGGCGGCATGGTCCGAATAATTGAGGCCGATGCACAGGAACTTGCCGACCCGGCCGACGCAAGGCCCGAAGCGGACGGCGCCGTCGACCACCGGCAGGCTCGCCGGATCGATCGCGGCCAGCTTCGCGAGACCCCCGGGAGTCAGCGCGTCGCCGGCGATGTCGTCGATGTGCCCGGAAAGGTCGCGCAGCGTGCCCTCGGCATCGATCAGGCCGGGGCGTTCCGCGCCCGTGGCGCCGTGGCGAACGAGTTTCATACCATCTCCTCAGTTGATCCAGCCGCCGTCGATGACGTGCACCGCGCCGGTCGTGAAGGCGGATTCGTCGCTCGCCAGATACAGCGCCAGCGCGGCAACCTCCTCCGGCGTGCCCAGCCGGCCCATCGGCTGGCGCGCGACGAACTGGGCGTGCGCCGTCTCATAGTCGCCGGTATCGCGCAATCGCTGCTGGAGCGAGGGCGATTCCACGGTGCCCGGGCAGATGGCGTTGCAGCGCACACTCTGCCCCACGAAATCCGCCGCCACCGCCTTGGTGAGGCCGATCACGCCGGCCTTGGTGCTACCGTAAGCGAAGCGGTTGGGGATGCCCTTCACCGAGCTCGCGATCGACGAGACGTTGACGATCGATCCGCCGCCCGCCGCCAGCATCGCCGGCAGGAAGGCGCGGATCATCCGGTACATCGCCGTCATGTTGAGATCGATCGAGAAGGCCCAGGCCCGCTCGTCGCAATCGAGGATGGTGCCGGCGTGGACGAAGCCCGCCACGTTGCACAGGATGTCGACCGCGCCGATCTCTCCGGCAAGCGCGGCGATGGCCTCGCCATCAGTCACGTCGAGCCGGCGGCGCTCGCAGCCGTCGAGGCCGTCCAGCAGATCCTCGCGCAGGTCGGTCGCGATCACGCGCGCGCCTTGCCGCATGAAGGACAGGGCCGTCGCGCGCCCGATCCCCTGCCCCGCCGCGGTGATCAGCGCGGTCTTGCCTGCCAGCCGGCCGCTCATGCCGAGGCCCTCCCGGCGAGCGGCAGGCAGGCCGGGCCGATCGGATCGAACGCCTTGTAGGTCAGGATGAATTCGCGATGGCCCAGCGCCTCGGACACGCTGCGCGCGCCACCCGCGACGGCCGTCACGCAGTCGAAAATCTCGTCGCCCACCTCGGCCAAACTGGCTTCTCCTTCCAGGATGCGGCCGGCATCGACATCCATGTCGGCCGCGAGGCGCCGTGCCGTCTCCGGATTGGCGCAGATCTTGATGACAGGCGAAATCGCCGAGCCGACCACCGAGCCGCGCCCGGTGGTGAACAGCGTGAGATGCGCGCCGCAGGCGATCATCTCGACGATCTCGGCATTGTCCGAGATGTTCGGGAAGCCGAAGCGCGGCTCGCCGTCCGGCACCACGTCCAGCAGATAGAGGCCACCGGTGGGCGGCACATCGCCCGGCTTGATGATGCCGCTGATCGGCGAGGAGCCGGACTTGGAATAGGCCCCCATGGATTTCTCCTCCTGGGTGGTCAGTCCGCCCTCGGCATTGCCGGGCGCGAAGCTGCCGAAGCCCATCGTGGTGTAATAACGCTCGGCCTTGTGCACGCAGGCCTCGATCTCGTGGCCCAGTTCGGGGGTGATCGCGCGCTCCGCCATGATCGTCTCGCAGCCGACCAGCTCGCCGGTCTCCTCGAAGATGCAGGTGGCGCCGGCCGCGACCAATCGATCGAACGCGCGGCCGACCGCCGGATTGGCGGTGATGCCGCTCGTCCCGTCCGATCCGCCGCAGATCGTGCCGATCACCAGCTCGTCCAGCGCCATCGCCGCGCGGGGCGTCTCCCGTGCCTGCTGGCGGACCCGTTCCACCGCCGCGATGCCGGCCGCGATCGTCGCCGCCGTGCCGCCGATTTCCTGGATGACGAGCAATTCCACCGGCCGCCCGCTCGCGCGCACGATCTCGGCCAGCCGCTCGCGGTTGAAGCTCTCGCAGCCGAGCGACACCAGCACCACCCCGCCGACATTGGGATGGGTGGCGATCGCCTCCATCACCCGCGCGGCATAGGCATTGGGAAAACATCCCGGAAAGCCGATCAGATGCACGTCGGGATCGTCCGCGCGATCGACGATCCGGCGCGCGACGTGATGGGCGCATTCGACGAGATAGGCGACCGCCACGACGTTGCGGATGCCCTTGCGGCCGTCCCGGCGCAGAAAGCCCTCGATCATTCCCGTTCCTCTGGCGCGGACCGCAGGTGGGCCGCGATATAGTCGCTGCGCATATTGTGGAGATGGACCCAGTCGCCGGCCTGCGCGGGCGCGATCATCGAGCCGATCGGGGCGCCGTATTTGATCACCCGGTCGCCGGGCTGAAGCGCGATCCGCGCGACCTTGTGGCCGATGGTGATGCCTTCGCGCGCGGGCACGGTACCCCCCGCGACGGGCAGGGCGTCGCCCGCCCGGATGGGCGCCACGACGACGAGGACATTGTCGTCCTCATGGAGAAGAATGAGCTGGGTCATGCGGTAGCATCCGCGACCGCCGTCCACAGCGCATCGCCCACCGGCGCGATCAGGCGCGCGAGCGTATCGGTGACCTCGGCGGCACTTGCCATGCCGGGAATGACCGAGGCGACGGCGGGATGGCGGAGGGGAAATTGCAGGGCTGCGGCGGGAAGCGGCACGCCGAACCGGTCGCACGTCGCCTGCAGCGATCGCGCGCGGCGCAGCACCGCGTCGGAGGCCGGCGCATAGTCGAACCGCGCCTCGTCGCCGATCGGCTGGGCGAGAATGCCGCTATTGTAGGGACCGCCGATCACCACCTTCACGCCGCGCGCGGCGCAGGCGGCCAGCAGCCGATCCGCCGAGCGATCGAGCAAGGTGTAGCGGCCGGCGAGCAGGATCAGGTCGAGATCGATGCGGTCGATCAGGTCCAGGCAGATCGCCACCTCGTTCACGCCGATGCCGATCGCATCGACCACGCCCTCGTCGCGCAGCCGGCGCATCGCCGGATAGCCCTCGTCGAGGAACTGCCGCAGCCGCTCCTCGTGCCGGTCTTCGTGGGTGAGCTGGCCGATATCGTGCGCGAACAGGATATCGACGCGATCGCGCCGCAGCCGTTCGAGGCTGCTGTCGAGCGAGCGGCGCACGGCATCGGCCGAATAATCGAACACCGGCTCGCAGGGCCGCGCATCGACGAAGCCATGGCGCTCGCGGGCGGGCCGTTGGACCGGCGCCAGGAGCCGTCCGACCTTCGTGGAGACGATGACATCCGCGCGCCCGCCGAGCCCGCGCCCCAGCCGTTCCTCGGCAAGGCCGAAGCCGTAATGCGGGGCGGTGTCGAAATAGCGGATGCCGCCCGCCAGCGCCGCCGCGATGGCGGCCTCCGCCTGATCGTCGCCGATCGCGCGATAGAGATTGCCCAGCGCGGCCGTGCCCATGCCGAGGCGGGGAAGCTCAATCATGCACGACCTCCCGCAGGCCGTAGACCCGCATCGCATTGCCGCCGAACACCGCCTCCCGATCGCCGGCCGGGATCAGGTCCCGCGCCATGCCGAGCCATCCGGCATAGCGGCCGGCCATGGTCAGCACCGGCCAGTCGCTGCCCCACAGCAGCCGCTCCGGGCCGAACAGGGCGAGCAGAAGTGCGACCGTTTCGGGGATGGTTTCCTCCGGCACCTCGTTGAGCAGGCCCGACAGCTTGACGTGGACGTGCCCGCATGCGGCCAGCGGCGCGATCGCCGCGCGCCATGCCGCCAGCCCGCTTGCGCCTTCGGGCTTGGCGGCGTGATCGATGACGATCGCCAGCTCCGGGTGACGCATCGCGAGGCGGGCAAGCGACGGCAGGTGCCGGGGCCGGATCAGCGCATCGAGCGCCAGCCCCCGCCCCGCCATCGCGGCGAAGCCCGCATCGAGCGCCGGATCGTCGTACCAGTCCGCCGCCCGATCCTGCACCATGGGCCGCAGCCCGACCAGCAGCGGATCGGCCGCCCGCGCCGCGACCGACGCGGCATCGCGCAGATCGGCCCAGCCCACGACGCCGCCGAGGCGATCGCTGTCGCGGGCGATGCCGAGCAACCAGTCGGTGTCGCGTGGGCTCTCCTGACTCTGGACGAGCACCGCGCGGTCGATACCGTTCGCATCCAGCACCGCGACGAGTTCGGCCAGCTCGACGTCCCGGTGGATCGCGGCCTCTTCGGCAGTGGGCCAGGTACAATCATTCTGCCCGAGCCGCCAGAGATGGACATGCGCGTCGATCATGCCGCGGCCTCCTGCGGGTCGCGCAGGTGCATCCGGGCGAACAGGGCGACGATCAGGAAGCAGACGGCGGGCACCAGCATCGCCGCGCGGATCGTCCCCGCCCGGTCGGACAGGAGGCCCATCAGCGCGGTGAGCGCCGCGCCGCCGATGATGGCCATCACGATCAGCGAGGAACCGGGCTTGGTCAGCGGCCCGAGGCCGCGCAGGGCCAGCACGAAAATGGTCGGGTACATGATCGACATGAAGGCGCTCGACGCGATCAGCGCCGACACGCCGATCCAGCCGCCGACCAGCACCGCCAGCCCGCACAGCACGGCGTTCACCAGGCCGAAGATCATCATCAGCCAGGCGCCGGACCAGCGCGTCATCAGCGCCGAGCCGGCGAAACGGCCAGCCATGAACAGGGCCAGCGACCCGGTCAGCAGCCAGGCGGCGTGGCGCGTGCCGAAACCGGGGAAGGTCGCGGTCGTGTAGCGGATCAGGAAGCTCCACACGCCCACCTGCGCGCCCACGTAGAAGAATTGCGCGCCGACCCCGGCCAGGTAGCGGGGCCGTGCCAGCAGCGCGCGGAAGGCCCCCGGCGCGCTGTCCTCGCCCTCGCCGCCGCGCGTGGCGACCGCCGGGAAGCGCGTCAGCCCGATCAGGGCGGCCCAGGACAAGGCGACGATCGCGATCAGCACATAGGGCAGCCGCACCGCCGCCGCCTGCTCGACGACGCTGCGCCGGCTGTCGGAGAGGATCAGGAACAGCCCGAGGCCGACCCCGGTGATCGAGCCCAGCGGGTTGAAGGCCTGCGCCAGCGTCAGCCGCCGCGCCGCCGTCTCCGCCGGCCCGAGCGCCGCGACCATCGGATTGGCCGCCGTCTCCAGGAACGCCAGCCCGCTCGCCGAGACGAACAAGGCGACCAGGAAGAAGCCGTAGCTCAGCATCAGCGAGGCCGGCCAGAACAGCAACGCGCCGCTGCCGAACAGCAGCAGGCCGATCACCACCGCGCGCTTGTAGCCGAAGCGGCGCATGGCGAGGCCGGCGGGCACGGCGAAGCAGAAATAGCCGAGATAGAAAGCCGACTGCACCAGCCCGGAGCCGAAGTCGCCGAGCGCGAACAGGGTCCGGAAATGCGCGATCAGCACATCGTTGAGATTGGCCGCGACGCCCCACAGGAAGAACAGGCCGACGGTGAGCACGATCGCCGCCCGCGCGGGCCGGCTCGCGTCGTTCGTGGTCGTGGTCATCATCGCGTCCCTCGCAAATCGGGCCGTCCGGCCGATCTCCCGCTCATGCGGGAGAAAGCCGGCCGGAGCAAAAGCTCCGGCCGCAGGGGGAGGTTCGCATGGCCCCGACGTCATCGCGGCCGCGCCGGATCAGAAGGTGATCTTGGCGACACCGCTGATCTGGCGGTCGTTGATGATCGCGTCGCGCGGGCGCGTCTTGATGCCGTAGTAGGTCGACGTCATCGTGTTGAGCAGGTTCACGCCGTTCAGCGTCAGCGAGAAATGCGGCGTGACGTTGTACGAGATGGACGCGTCCATCTGGCCGAACGGCTTCTCGAACACCGGCAGATTGCCGGAGCCGTTGCCCGAAGTCGTCACCAGGAACTGGCTGCGCCAGTTGTAGGCGACGCGCGCCGAGATCTTGCCGCGCTCGTAGATGCCGACGATGTTGTAATTGTACTTGGACAGGCCTTCGAGCGAAACATTGTGGACCGGTCCTTCCGTGGCCGGGCTCGGCGCCTTCGAATCGACGAAGGTGAAGTTGGCCTGCAGACCGAGACCCTTCAGCGCGCCGGGCAGGAAATCGAAGAACTGCTGGTAGGAAAGCTCGAAGCCTTTCACCTTGGCATCGGCGGCATTGCTGTACGACGTCACGTTGTAGGTAGCGGTCACGCCGTCGGTGAAGGTGACATCGCGGTCCGATATGCCCGTCTGGATGTAGTTCTTGATATCCTTGTAGAAGCCGGCGGCGGTCAGCGATCCGGTCCGCGAGAAATACCATTCAGCGGAGACGTCGAGATTGGTCGACTTCATAGGCTTCAGGTACGGGTTGCCACCCGTCGTATCATGCTCCTGGTTGATCTGCGCCTTGCCCGGCTCGGTGATCGTCAGGGCCGGATCAAGCTGGGACAAGCTGGGACGCGAAATGTTCTTCGATGCCGCGAAGCGGAGCTGTAGCTTGTCGGTCAAATGCGCGCGCAGATTGAGGCTCGGCAGCCACGAGCTATAGCTATTCGCGAAATCGACCAGGCTCGACGTCGTGTTGCCGGTGCTCTGCGACCCGTCCGGCGCGGTGACTAGATCGGTCTGCTGATAATAGCCGGTGACGGACTGCTGCGTCCGGATGAAACGGACACCGACATTGCCGTCGATCGGCACCGGCAACCCATCCGCACTGAAATAGGCCGCGACATAACCGGCATAGGTCTTCTGCGATTGCGTGCTCGTGCCGCTCGGCAGGTAGGGCGCGGCGGTGGTGATGCCGAGCGTGGAGCGCGTCGCATCATAATCGAGCGTCGTGCCGCGGGAGAAGAACAGCCCCTCGGTCGGGATATCGGCCGCGCCGCGGAAGAAATCGCTCAAGTCGACCACCTCGACATCGGTCGGCACACTGGACAATTGGGTGTAGCGATAGCCAGTGTCGCTGAAAACGTTGGACCGGTCCGCGAAACGGAAGCCCGCCTTGACCGACTTCAGGATGCCGCCGTCGAACTTGTATTCGGCGTCGAGTCGGACCGCCTTGTCCTTGGCCTCGGCATGGTTCAGGTCGTCGAGATAGAAACCGGCATTATAGCTCGCCAGGTTGGTCACCCCCTCCGGCGTGGTGATCGAGAAAGCCGGAGTCGATCCCGGAATTGTCTGCACCAGCGTGCCGTCACCCGATCCGTTCAAGCCGATGATCGAGCGCACGTCCTGCGTCTTCGAATCGATATACTGGCCGTCGGCGGTGATCGTCAGGCGATCCGAGGGCTTCCACTTGGCATTCAGCGAATAATCGGTCGTACGCGAATGCCGGGTTTCGAGGCTGGTGTTCGCAGCGAGCGCGATATTCCGGTAGACGCCGCTCTCGACGTCGCCATTCGGCGCGAAGGTGAAGGCCGCGCCCGGAACCGGCGACATCTGCGCGCCGGCCGGCTCGGCAAAATAGCTATAGTCGTCGAACCGGAACTTGTAGTCGTTGCGGAACACCTCGCCGGTGAACTCCAGCGTGTCGCTGGGCCGCCACTGGACCGAGGCATCGAGACCGAAGCGGCGACGATCGCCATAGACCTCGCCGATGCCGGTGCCATGCGCGAGCGTCGTCGTCTGGTCGAGCCGGCCGAGCGTGGAAGCAGCGGCATAGTCATCCGGATTGGTGGGCGTGCCGTCGGGCTTCAGGCTCGTGTCGAGCGTGTTGAACGGCTCGGTCGAGATGGTGTCCTGGCGGAAGGCGGTCCGCTGATAGGAAGCACTGACGAGAACGCCGATCTCGCCGATGCCCGTTTCCCAGCGATCGCTCACCAGCAGCGAGCCCGACGGCTTGCTCTTCTTGACGAGGTCATAATAGGTGTTGCTGACCGACGCGGAAATCTTGAACCCGTTGAAATCGAACGGCTTACGAGTACGCAGATCGATCGTGCCGCTGAGTTGGTCCTCAATCAGATCCGCCGAGGGATTCTTGTAGACATCGACACCGGCGAGCAATTCGGACGGCACGTCCTCAAGGCTAAGCGTGCCGAGCGGGCTCGTGCCCTCGCCGCCGCCGCCAGCGGTAAAGATGTCCCGACCGTTGAGCTCGGTGCGAACCTGGGTCAGGCCGCGGATCGCCACCGAACTACCTTCCCCATATTGACGCTGGATCTGGATGCCCGGGATGCGCTGGAGCGCCTCGGCGATGTTGCGGTCCGGCAGCTTGCCGATGTCCTCGGCGACGATCGAATCGACGATCTGCGGCGCGTTGCGCTTGATGTTCTGGGCCGACTGGAGGCTGGCGCGCACGCCGGTGACGACGATGGCGTCCGCCGACGTCGCGGACTGCCCCTGATCGCCGCTCGGCGCGGTCGCGCCCGCGGCCTGGGCCTGGGCCTGGGCCTGGGCGCCGGCCGCCAGCAGCGCCGCGGCTGAACAGGTCAGCAGAAGACGCGACACGCCGGTATTCCACGGCTTGGACAACGAAATCATCATTCCCCTCCTTCGGTCGGCCGGATCGCGGCCTCCTGTTGCAATTGGTAGCGCTATCACCCGAAATTGCGGGCAACGGCCTCCAGTCGGCCTCTTCTGCTCCGCTGGGAGAGGGCCTTCGAGCGGGCTGGTAACAGCGTTCGATTCGGAATGAAATATAAAATTCGATTCCATAGGTGAGAAAATTGCCTTCCCGCCCCACCCGCTCTATCCCGGACGGACATCCTCGCTTCTGCCTCGAAGGACCGTTCCCGCCGCATGTCCACACAGGGCAAATATCGCGCTCCCGCCTTGCAGAAGGGCCTGGAAATCCTGGAATTGCTGGCGCCATCGCCACATCCGATGCCGACCGCCGACATCTCGGCCGCGCTCGGGCGATCGGTCAGCGAGATCTTCCGGATGCTGCAGGTGCTGGAAGAGCACGGCTATATCGCGCGCTCGGGCGAAGGCTATTCGGTCACCAACCGCCTCTTCTCGCTGGGCATGGCGCAGCCGCCGATCCAGGATCTGCTCGGCCACGCTTTGCCGGCGATGCGCGCCATGGCGAGCCTCGTCGGGCAGAGCTGCCACCTCGCCATGGCATCGGGCCACCAGATGGTGGTCGTCGCCAATGTCGAGACGCCGGGCCTGCTCGGCTTCGCGGTGCGCATGGGCTATCAGCGGCCGCTCATCCACTCGGCATCGGGCCATATCCTCATGGCCTTCCAGACCGAGGCCGCCCGGGACGAGATGTTCCGGATGACGGAGGCCGCCGGCCTCGCCTTCGATCGCGCGCAACTGGTGTCGAAGCTCGGGCGCGTCAGGCGGGCGGGCTACATCACCCTGTCGAGCCCGATGCTCACCGCCATCACCGACGTGTCCGCCCCGGTGATGCGCGGGGCGTCCATCGAAGCGGCGCTCACCGTGCCGTTCGTCGACGGGCCGAGCGCCAAGCTCGACATGACCGCCACCCGCACGGCGCTGCAGGAGGCGACCGCCGCGATCTCGACCGCTTTGTCCGGCGCCGCCTGACCGCTATTCCCGCGCCAGCGCGCGCTCGATCGCGGCCTCGGCGATCGGCGCCATGAGGGCATAGCCGCCATCCAGCGGGTGGATGCCGTCGTCGGTCAGCCCCCGGCGCATCAGGCCTCTGCCATCGACCATGGCGGCATAATAATCGGCATAGGCATAGCCGCGCGCGGCGCAGAATTGCTTCAGCCACGCATTGAGCGCGCGCAGTTCGTCCGGATGGCGCTCGGCCAGCACCTTGTCCGCCTTGGCCTCGTAATTGTTCACCGGCAGGATCGAGGAGAAGACGATCCGGATATGATGCCGGTCGGCAATGTCGGCCATCGCCTCGTAATTCTGTTCGATCTGCGCCTCGCTGTCCTGCTGCAGGAAACCCTGCACATCGTTGACGCCGGCGAGGATGACGACGACGGACGGCTTCAGCTCCACGACATCCTGATGGAAGCGCAGCAGCATCTGCGCGGTGACCTGGCTGCCGATGCCACGGTTCACATAGGGCTTGCCGGGGAAGGACCGCGCCAGCTCCCAGCGGTCGGTGATGGAATCGCCCAGGAACACCACCCGTCGCTCGTCCGCAGCGGGCGCGGGCAGCGCCTTGTCGGCCGCCGCATACAGATATTTCTCGCCGAAATCCTGCATCAGGCTAGGCACCAATTGCGCGCGGAACGGGCCGAGCCATGGCCCCCAATCCTTCTCGGCGATCGTCCGGCGCGGCGGCGAGCTCTGGTAGTGCGGCGTCTCGGCACCGACGCCCGTCCCACGCACGGCCAGCGCGAGGACGGAGATCGAGGCCAGGACATGTCGGAAGCGTGTGCGCATCGGAAAGCTCGTTTGCCGGGATTCATATCGAAAATCTAGTTTCAGATATGATCCTGCTGAAAACTGGTCCGATATTGCGCGGGCGTGATGCCGAGGCGCCCCGTGAAGGCCATGCGCATCCGATCGGCCGTGACGAAGCCGCAATCGAACGCGACGCTCTTCAACGGCAGCTGCGTCCCTTCGAGCAGCATGCGCGCGGCGTCGATCCGGGCGCGCTCGACGAATTCGTGCGGCGTGACTCCCGTCTCGCGCACGAACTGGCGCGCGAGGCTGCGGACGCTCATCCCGATCGCATCCGCGAGGGAGCGCAGCGTATGGCGCTGGCCGATCGTCTCCATGACATGGCTCTGCAGGCGCGCGATCGGCGATTCCGGATCGGCCGGCGCGGAGAGATAGGGGCTGAACTGGGATTGCCCGCCCTGCCGCTGGGCCACCACCACCAGCCGCTTGGCGACCGCCACGGCGACCGCCGCACCATGATGCTCCCGCACCAGCGCGAGCGCGAGGTCGATCCCCGCCGTCACGCCGGCCGAGGTGATGAGGGGGCCGTCCCGGACATGAATGAGATCGGGCTCGACCCGCGCCGCGGGAAAGCAGGCGGCCAGCCTGGCGGCGATCTGCCAGTGCGTGGTCACCCGCCGCCCGTCCAGCAATCCCGCCTGGCCGAGCGCGAAGGCGCCGGTGCAGATCGAGCCGTAGATGGCCGTTCGCGCCGGGACCGATCGTAGCCACGCGATCATCGCGGCATCGGGCTCCACATGCGGCAGCGCCGGCCCGCCCGCCACGAGGACGAGATCGAACCGGCCCGAGGCCTCCGCGAAGCTCCGATCGGGCACCAATTGCATGGCGTTCGATGCGCGCACCATGGAGCGCTGCCGGGCGACGAGCAGGATCTCGTACCGATCGCCCGCCGCGAGGAAGGCGTTCGCCTCGGCGAACACGTCGCTCGGCCCGGCCACGTCCAGCGCCTGCACGCCGTCATGCACCACCAGAGCCACTTTCACCGCAGGCATACGGCCTTGTCTCCTCCTTGGCAGGAATCGCTGTGCGCTTGTCCTGAATCGCAGGTCAACGCCGGTTGAGTCGAGCGGCATCCCGCACCGATATGCAGCGAGCCGGACGATCCCGCCGCGTCATGCCTCCGGGTGCCACGGCCGGCCCAAAGAAAGGAGCTTGCGATGACGGATATGATCGCCGGCATGACCGTGCCGGACAGTGCGATCGCGCGTGCCGCCACCCAGCTGGTGCGGGATACGGAGGACGATCTGCTGTTCCACCACAGCGCCCGCGTCTTCTTCTGGGGCGCACTGACGGGCCGGCGCAAGGCGCTGAAATTCGATGCGGAATTGCTGTATCTCGGCGCCATGTTCCACGACATGGGGCTGACCCGTGCCCATGCGAGCCCGGATCTGCGGTTCGAGGTGGACGGGGCCAATGCCGCGCGCGACTTCATGCGTGGCTATGGCGTGCCGGAGAGGGACATCGAGGATGTCTGGACCGCCATCGCGCTGCACACCACGCCGGGCATTCCGGAGCATATGCGCCCGACGATCGCGCTCGTCACCGCCGGCGTCGAGATGGACGTGCTCGGCATCGCCTATCACGATTTCACGCACGAGCAGCGCGACCAGGTGTGCGCCTGCCACCCGCGCGAGGCCGATTTCAAGGAGGGCATCATCACCCATTTCGCGGACGGCATCATCGCCAAGCCGCTGACCACGTTCGGCAACGTCAAGGCCGATGTGCTGGCGCTCAAGGATCCGGGCTACGTCCGGCAGAATTTCTGCGCGCTCATCCTCGGATCGGCCTGGCCGAACTGAGGCGCCACCGGCCCCATCATCAAGGACCATCGTCATGCTTTCGACCGCCCTGGACGGCGTGATCGTCCCCGACAGCCAGATCGCGCGCGAGGCGACCGAGCTCCTGCGCGATGCCTCCAGCGAATTGCTGTTCCACCACTCGCTGCGCGTCTATTTCTGGGCCGCGCTGACGGGCAACCGCAAGCGCCTCGCTTATGATCCGGAGCTGCTCTACGTCGGCGCGATGTTCCACGATTTCGGGCTCACCGCCCGCTATCGGACGAGCCAGCTGCGCTTCGAAGTCGATGGCGCCGACGCCGCGCGCGACTTCCTGCGCGGCCACGGCATCGCGGAGGCGGACGTGGACAGGATATGGGCCGCCATCGCCCTGCACACCACGCCCGGCATCCCGCATCGCATGCAGCCGGAGATCGCGCTGCTGCACGGCGCGGCCGGCATGGACGTCGCCGGCCGGGGCTATGCCGATTTCACCCGCGAGGAGCGCGAGGCCGTCACCGCCTTGTACCCGAGGGAGCCCGCGTTCGAAACGGCGATGATCGACGCATTCCACGAAGGCCTGAAGCACCGGCCCGACAGCACCTTCGGGACGCTCAACGAGGGGTATCTCGCGTATCGGGACCCGGAATTCCGGCGCGGCGACATCTGCGGCGTCATGCTGGGCTCGCCCTGGGCCTGCGCGCACCCCTGATCACGGACGGGGATGCGCGAGGCGCCGGGTCCGGTTAGATATGGCGGATGGTTGACCTCAGCGACGAGCATTATGAGGCGCTGGCGAGCATCCGCCGCGAATTGCGCCGCTTCCTCCACTTCAGCGAGCAGGCGGCGTCGGGCGCCGGCGTCACGCCGCAGCAGCACCAGGCGCTGCTCGCGATCCGCGCGGCGGGCGGCGAGATGCTGATCGGCAGCCTTGCCGAGCATCTCCTGCTCAAGCCGCACAGCACCAGCGAGCATGTCGATCGCCTCGCCAAGCTGGGGCTCGTCGAGCGTAAAGCCGGAACCGCCGATCGCCGGCAGGTCGCGGTCGCCCTGACTCCGGAGGGACGATCGCTCCTGTCGTCGCTCTCGCTGGCGCATCGCGACGAGCTTCGCCGCATCCGCCCGCTCCTCACCCAGCTGATCGGGCAGCTTTAGAACGGACGCGCTCAAAATCGAGATCATGTCCGCCGCACGCCCTTCGACAAGCTCAGTGCGAACAGAGACGAACGCGTTCGGACTGATGCCCGATCTCCTAGAAGATCGTACCCATGGGATGCCGTCGCTTCACCGATCGACTCCCAAGCCGCCGGATCAGCCGGCGCAGGCGATCCCGCTCCCGCCAGGCCCGGCCCTCGCCGATCAGCGCCACCGCGCCGATCGCCAGGAAGAGGATCACCATCTGCACGAAACTGTGCCGCGCCGCGCCGGGGATCGCGAGCAGCGTACCGAGGGCCACCCAAGGCCCCAGCTCCGGAAGGCGGATCCATTTGAAGCCATGCCAGGCCATGGTCGCCAGCAAAGCCGCGACGGCGATTCCGCCGAACACATCGAGCAGGCAATTTCCGATCAGAGCGAGCATCCTGCATCCCCCTGCCGATTCAGCGACATCAGAGCATAAATATCGTATTGCGATATATAATCCCTGTCACCCCGAAATCGCACCGGCGAAGCGGGATCGGTCGGTTTCCGCGCGGCGATGGGCGCTGCGGGCCTTGAGAAGATCCTGCCGCGACAGGATGCCCACCACGCGCCGCGTGCCGGCATCGACGATCGGCACCCGCCCGATACCCGTCTCGATGATCATGTCGGCGACCTGCCCGCACGGCGTCTCCGGATAGCCGCAGGGTTGCGAGACGTCCGACAGCGTCTCGGCCAGGGTCACCGCGCGATCGCCATCCTCGATCGGCCAGCGCAAGGCGTCCGTCCGCGAAACCAGACCGAGCAGGCGATCCTCGGCATCGACCACGGGATAGCTGCGATGCTGCGCACCGTCGGCGAAGTAACGGCTCGCCGCCGCCACCGTCATCGTGCCGGGCAGCGTGACCGGATAAGGGGTCATCACCTGGCCGGCCTGCAGGAGCTCAAGCGGATCGACCGTATATTCCTGGAGGATGTGGCGGCCGCGCCGGGCGATCTTCTCGGTCAGGATCGAACGGCGCGAGATCAGGACGCTCACCGCATAGGCCGCCGCCGCCGCCGCGATCGTCGCGGGCAGGCTCGCCATATGGCCGGTCAGTTCCGCGGCGAACAGCGCCCCGGTGATCGGCGCGCGCATCGCCCCGCTCATGATCCCGGCCATGCCGATCATCGCCCAGAAACCCGCATCGCCCGGCAGCGCATGGCCGATCAGGCAGCCCGTCGCCCCGCCCAGGATCAGCAGCGGCGCCAGGATGCCGCCCGACGTGCCCGATCCAAGCGCGACCAGCCAGACGACCGCCTTCACGAACAGCAGCGCCAGCACCACCCGCATCGCCAGGCTGCCGTCGAGCAGCGCCTGGATACTGGCATAGCCCGAGCCCAGCACGTGCCGGTCGACGAGTCCGCCGATGCCGACCACCACGGCGCCGATCGCGGGCCACCACATCCAGTGGACGGGCAGCCGGTGGAACAGATCCTCGACGCGATAGAGCGTGCCCGAGAGCAAAGCCGCCTCCAGCCCGACGACGAGCCCCAACGCGCCGGCCGCGCCGATCACCCACAGCCCGGCGGGCTCGGCGGCGGCGGTCGCGAACATCGGGCCGGTGCCGATCAACTGCGACCGCCAGGCGAAGGACACCAGCACCGCCACCACGACCGGCACGAAGCTGCGCGGCTTCCACTCGAACAGCAGCACCTCGATCGCCAGCAGGATCGCGGCGAGCGGAGTGCCGAAGATCGCGGTCATGCCGGCGGCGGCGCCCGCGACCAGCAAGGTCTTGCGCTCGGCGGCGCTCAGGTGGAAGCATTGGGCGAACAGGGATCCGATCGCCCCGCCGGTCATGATGATCGGCCCTTCCGCGCCGAACGGGCCGCCGCTGCCGATCGAGACGGCGGCGGACAGGGGTTTAAGCAACGCAACCTTAAGCGACAGGCGGCTTTCGCCGAACAGGATGGTCTCGATCGCCTCGGGAATGCCGTGGCCGCGGATCTTGTCCGATCCGTAGCGGGCCATCAGGCCGACGATCAGGCTGCCGACCACGGGGATGATCGCGACGAGGACGCCGACGGGGCTGTCCGTGATCAATGCCGGCCGGGCGGAGAAACGGCCGAACCAGAACAGATTGGTGGCGATGGCGATGAGCTTCAGGAGGATCCAGGCGCCCAGCGCGCCCCCGCTGCCGACCACGATCGCCATGGCGGCGAGCAGCAGCATGCGCGGATCGGTACTGTGATCGGCCAGCCGGAGACGGCCGGATGGGGGACGATGGCTGGAAATCATGCGCTGCAACTATATCGTAGAGCGATATAGAGCAAGGGCGGATGCGGGATGTTCGAGTCCTAGGCCTAGGCGGCCTGGCGACCTTGGCCCCACCCGTTCGTCCCGGGCGAAGTCGAGGGACACGCCGAGCGAAGCCAGGGCGGCTTTCACCGCCGCATCTCGACTTCGCTCGATACCAAAAAGCCCCTCGACTTCGCTCGGGGCGACCGGAGATGGCCAGGATGCCCTGGTTCTCGGGCGAACCTATGCCCGCTCGCGCGCAATCCATTCGATCGCGGTGATGCCCCGCCGGCCATCGGCCCGGCCGAGCTGCACGATCACGTCGATCATCGATCGGGCATAAGCGAGCGTGTCGGTGCGCCCGAGGCCGAGGCCCGCCTGCATCACCATCAGCACCAATTGCTCCAGCGCGCCGGCCGGCGAGCTGGCATGGATGGTGGAGAAGGAGCCGGGATGGCCAGTGTTGATCGCACGCAGGAAGCTGACCGTCTCGCGGCCGCGCAGCTCGCCCACGACGATCCGGTCCGGGCGCAGGCGCAGCGCCGCCTGCAGCAGGTCGTCCGTGCCGACGCGCGCCTCGCCCAGCTCACCCTTCACGGCGACGAGGCCGAGGCTGTTGGCATGGCGCAGGCGGATTTCCGGCGTATCCTCGATCACCACGATCCGCTCGTCGGCCGGCACCTCGCGCAGCAGCGCGTTGAGGAACGTCGTCTTGCCGCTGGAGGTGCCGCCGGAGATCAGGATGGTCAGCCGTTCGCGCACCGCGCGCGACAGGAAGCCGACGGGATCGGCCTGCGGATCGGGCATCGGCGCGCGTGCCGCGCCGCCCGACAGCGGCCCGTGATCGTAAGCGGAGAGCGGCAGATCGACGAGGCGGTGGCGGCGGATCGCCATGCCCCAGTGGGCGCGCGTCGCCGACGGGGCCACGAACTGTACGCGCGCGCCATCCGGCAGCACGGCGGAGAGCAACGGCCGCTCGCGGTTGACGCCCTGGTGGCTGATCCGCGCGACCTGCTCGGCCAGGCGCTGGAGGTGGCGATCGCTGAGCTCCGGCAGATCGATCCGGCTCATCCCCACGCCCGCCGCCTCGACCCAGATCTCGCCGGGGCGGTTGACCAGGATCTCGGTCACATCCTCGCGCCCGAGCCAGGGCCTGAGCGGGGCCAGATAAGCGTCGAGATAGACGCCGCCGCCGATGGATTCGACGGCGCCGCTCATCCGGCGGTGGCGGTCGAGAAATCGAGGTCGCGCGCGGTGAACACCCGGATCGGCTGGCCCTGCGGCACCTTCACGGTCGGCGCGATGCCGGTATCGCGCTGGGCGGCGACCGACGCCGCGCTCTGCCCGCCCGAGACGATCACCGAGGCATTGCCGGCGATCGACGAGAGCCCGCCGACGACGGACAGCAGCACCGCCGAGCTGAAGCGCTTGAAGAAATGGCTGTCGACCTTGCCGGCAAGCCCGGATTCGCCGGTGAAATCCACCGCCGGCGAGCCGAGCGCGATCGACACGCCGTCCGGCCGGATCAGGCGGGACCAGATGACATAGGCGCGCGTCTGCCCGGCGCCGAGGCCGGACTTGTACTGGCCGACGAGCCGCGAGGAGCGCGGGATCAGCACCTTGGTGCCATCGAAGGATTTCACGTCGCGGCTGACCACCGCGCGGACATAGCCGGGCAGATCGGTGTCGATCGCTGTTTCCAGCACGGCGGGGATCAGCGTGCCCTGCACGATGGTATCGGACGGCGCGCTCATCGGCTCGGCATTGGCCACATCGGACGCGCCGCCGACGCGCAGCGCGAACTGGTCGTTGTCATCGCCCGTGAGCGGCTTGCCATCCGCCGTCTTGCCCGGGGCCGGCGCGGCCGTCGTCGCGGCCGGGGCGGCGGGGGCCTGCGAATTGTCGAACACCATGGCCGGCGAAGCGGCGGCCGAGATGGCGGGCGTCGAGAGCGGCGGCACCGCGACCGGCAGCGGCGCCGCCGCCGGCTGGGGCGTCGCGGGCAGCGGAGGGGGCGCCACCACCGGCGCCGCCACGACGGGCTTCGGCTCGGGCGCCGGGGCGCGGTGCTGACTCATCGACCAGAAGGTGACGCCGCCGAGCAACAGCGCGATGCCCGCGCCCGCCACGAGGCCGAGCGAGTCCGATTTCCTGCCCTGCTGTGCGACCAGCGGATAGGCGTTGCGGCTGGCGAGTTGCAGGTCGCGCGGCTCGGCGAGGATGCGGGGATCGCTATCCTCGATCGGGCGCAGCTGGATCGGCGCACGGGCCTGCGTCATGGCCGGGCGCTCGCGGTCTGGGCGCCGGCCGGCGGCGCGGCGTCGGAAGCCGGGTGCGGCGCCGGGGTGAGCGTGGCCACCAGCTTGCCCTGGCGGAGCACGAGCTGCGGCGGCACTCCGTCCACCACCACATAATCGCCCTGCACGCGGTAATTGACCGGGCCTTCCTCGCCATTGGGCTCGCGCTGGAGGATGGCGGGCATCGCCGCATCCTTCGGCCAGGCCAGCCAGGTCGATTTGCCGTCGTCGAACGCCCGCGTCGGCAGCAATTGCCGCGAGCCGGCCGTCGCCCAATCGAAATGGAGATCGGCGGGCGTCGCCTCGGGCGCCTTCTCGGCGACCTGCGGCGCGGGGGTGGCGGACACGGCGGGCGGCGCGACCGCCACCACCGGCGGCTTGGGCTGCGGCGGATAGGTGAAGCGCATCACGTAGAGCGGCGCCCCCGCCGGGGTCGTGACGAGATCGAAGAGGTAGGTGCGCCGATCCGTCACCACCGTCATGTTGGTGCGCGCAGGCGCCAGCATCGGCTTCACGAAGACGAGATTGGCATGCTTGTTCGGCGTCACCTGCCAGGTGGCGGAATCGCCGATCGCGATATTGTCGATATGCTCGTCGTCGCCGAACTCGATGGTCGACTGGATGCCGGTATGGCCATGCACCGTCACGATCTCGCTGGGATTGTAGAGGCGCGTCGCGATGCGCGGATCCTTGGCGAAGGCGGGCATCGCGGCCAGCGCGGCGAGGAGCAGGAAACGGGTCATGACAAGCGGGCCTTGGCGGGTGTCTCGGGGCGGGCACGGAAACGGCTGCCGACGCCGTCGAGGCGGCGATCCGGGCGCGGCGGCGGGAGGGCGGCGGCGGGCGCCATGCCGGCCACCACGACGGTCGCGCGAGACGGGCCGCCGACCGGCGCCGAGGTCATGCTCTCGGACGGAGGCAGGGCCGCGAGCATGCCGCGCACACGCTCGCTCGTCGGCCGCGCCCCGCCCCCCGCGCCGGGCAGGATCGGCGGCAGGATGGTGACGGGGGACTGCGCGGCGCTCGCGGCGGCCGTCGCCTCGCCCTGCAGGAAGGGAATGCGCCAGCCGGCGACGAGCCCGGTCGCGGTGCGCGCCACCATGATCATCAAGGCGGTGTAGATGCAGGCGGCGAGGAACAGGGCCGTCGCGCTCTTGCTGGCGACCTCCGTCGAGTCCATCAGCGCGTCGCGGATCAGCGGCGTGATCAGCGCGAGCGCGGCGCCGCCGATCAGCACGGTGAAGAGCGGCGTCAGCGCGCTCGACACGACGGCCTTCAGCCAGCCCTCGAACAGGCCGCGCGTGGCGGGGAAGATGGCGAGCACCATGAACACCGGGCCGAGCGCGAGCAGGGCCGCCAGCGCCACCTTGGCGGTCACCAGCACGCCGACCGTGCCGACCAGCAGCATCAGCCCGGAAATCCACATCATCCCCTGCGGCGAAAGGATCGAGACACCGGTGGAGGAGGCACCGTTGGCGGTGGCGCTGGCCGCGGCAACGGCGTTTTGCGGGGTCTGCTGGTGGGTGCTGTCGGCGATCGCCTGGAACACCACATCCAGCCGGTCGGCGAAGGCCGCGGTGGCGGAGCCGTGGGTGCCGGCGATGATGGTGGCGAGCTGGTCCGGCGCGCCGACCGCGAGCGTCCAGATCACATTCTGGTAGGCGAGCCAGGAGGTGGCGAAGGTCAGCACCATCCCCAGGGTCAGCATCCGGGGCGTGAGCGCGCCGATGCCGAGCCGGGTGCGGCCGGTCAGCAGCCCGATGGCGAAGATCGCGACATAGAGGGTGAGCAGCCCGGTCAGCGCCGGGATCAGCGCGCCATGATCGCCGAACAGCCGCCCGAAGGCGATCTGCGTCCCCTCGCCCGTCCGGCAATCGAGCGCCCGCAAGGCCTGGGCGAGGCCGCCGGTTTCGATGTCGAGGGCCGGGCAGCCGCTCATTCGGCGGCTTCCGAATAGAGCGTGTCGTCGCCCGCCGCCGGCCAGGGCGTGCCGGTCAGCGCCTCGAACCAGCCGGCCGGCGCGTCGCCCAGCTCGTCGCGCAGGCGATCGAGCTTGCGCACGCTCGCCTCGCGGCCCGAGAGGATGGTCAACAGGTCCGGCTCGCCGGCGAGGTCGAGCCGCGCCACCACCGAATGGTTGGCATGGCGGACGAGGAAGCAGCGGCTGTGCGCGGGCAGTTGGCGGATCAGCTCCAGCTCGTGCTCGCTGAGGCCGAAGCCCTCGCAATAATCCTCCGGCCGGGCACGCGGATTGGGCATGAAGATCATCGTCGCGGTCTGCTCGACGATCGCGCTCGAAATCCGACTGTCCAGCGCGTCACGCGCCGACTGGGTCGCGAATCCGACCAGGGCGTTGCGCTTGCGCAGCGTCTTCAGCCAGTCGCGGATGCGCGCGGCGAAGACGGGATCGTCGAGCGCCTTCCAGCCCTCGTCGATCAGGATCATGGTCGGCTCGCCGTCCAGCCGCTCGTCGACGCGGTGGAAGAGATAGAGCATGGTCGGCGTGCGGAGCGTCGGGCTGTCGAGCAGCGCCGTCATGTCGAAGCCGAGCGTGCGGGCATCGAGATCGAGCGCGTCCACCGCATTGTCGAACAGCCAGGCATGCTCGCCGGCGTTGATCCACGGATCGAGGCGCGAGGCGAGATCCCCCGCCTCGGGCCGGCGTGATCCGCTCAGCAGCTCGCGGAAATAGCGCAGGCGGCGGAAGCCGGGATCGGCCTCCATGCAGGCATCGACGCTGCCCGCGATCGCCGCCAGCTCGTCCGGCCCCTCGGCCGCCAGCATCACCCCCAGCCAGTCGCGCAGGAAGGCGCGGTTCACCGCCGTGTCGGGCAGCGCCAGCGGGTTGAAGCCGGTCGGCAGGCCGGGCTGGAGCTGGGCATAATGGCCGCCGCAGGCGCGCAGGAATATTTCGGCGCCGCGATCCTTGTCGAACAGGATCGTGCGCGGCGCGAATTTCTGCGCCTGCGTGGCGAGGAAGTTGAGCACCACCGTCTTGCCCGAGCCGGACGGCCCGATGACGGTGAAGTTGCCGAGATCGCCCTCGTGGAAGTTGAAGAAATAGGGCGTGGCGCTGGTCGTCTCGAAGACGGTCGCGGCCGGCCCCCAGTGATTGCCCTCGGGCTTGCCGAACGGCATGCCGTGGAGCGACAGGAAGCCCGCCGCATTGGCCGTGGAGATCAAGGCGCGGCGGACGAGATAGGCCTCGTTGCCGGGGAACTGGCCCCAGAAGGCCGGCTCCATATTCACGTCCTCGCGCACCGCGATCGCGCCCATGTCGGCCAGCGCGGCGCCGGCGGACGCCATCGCCCCGTCCAGCGCCGCGAGATCGTCGGCGCGCACCATCAGCGAGAGATGATGGTCGCCGAACCCCGCCTGGCCGGCGCCCAGCGCGTCGCGCGCGGCGAGCATCTCGCGCCGCTCCGCCCCGGCCTCCTCGTCGGCCGAGCGCAGGCGGCGGATGGCGAGATCGATCCGCTCGCGGGCGACCTGGCGATCGGCCGGCGCGAAGCTCTCGGTGAGCACCAGTTCGTGCGGCAGGCGCAGGATGTTGTCGACGAGGCCGGCGCGGGTGGCGTCGGGATATTCCTTCACCGAGAGCATGCCCGCGAAGCCGCGTCCGCCGGCCTGCGCCGTCTCGATCGCGTCGAGCCCGAAGCTGACCCGCGCATAGGGGATATGGTGGCCGAGGTCGGTCTCGTCGGGCGGCAGCAGCACCGGCCGCATCTCGCCATTGTAGATGGCGGAGAGGATCTCCAGCGGTTCGGAGCACAGGCCACCGACCCCCTGATAGGTGCCGAGCTGGCGCGCGCCATAGGCCTCCAGCGCGGCGACCAGCGCCGTCGCGGCGGCATCCAGCGCGCGGATGTCGGCGACCTCCGGCTCGGCATGCTTCCCGGCGAACGCACGCCGGATCCGGTCCGGCCAGCCCGTCTTGCCGCGCGCCGGGCGGCGCACGACGGTGAGCACCTGCTCGTTGACGAACAGGCGGCGGGTATCGAGGCGGCGCTGCCAGCGATCGTGGAGCAGGGCCGCGAACGGCTCCTCCGGCACGCCGTCCAGCGTCACGCGCACGCGGCGGCGCACGACATGGTGATAGACCACGAAGCGGGCGTCGAGCACCGAGCGCAGCATCGTCTCGCGCACGGCGAGATGATGGTCGAGCGCGGCATCGTCCTCGGTTTCGAACGGCAGGCCCGGCACCTGGATCATGCGCATCACCGCGCCGTCGCGCAGGCGCAGCGTCTGCGCATCGAGATGGCGCGCATAAGGCAGGCGATCGCCGGCTTTGGCTTCCCTGGCCCCCCAGGCCGCGGCTCCGGTCCACTTCGTCATGGCGCGTAGCTGTTGCAACCCCAGCGCTTGTGGTTGCGCACGCGGGGGCAGCGGCTGACCTTGGTCAGCCAGAGATCGAAGACGCGCGGCTCGCGCAGGCAGGCGAGATAGCCGATGCCGTGCACCACCAAAGCGACGGGCAGCGCCCAGAAGCTGCGCGTGATCAGGAAGGCCTCGGTGGTGACGCCCATGTTGATCACGAAGAAGCTGTAGGTGACCCCGCCGAACATCTGCGGGCGAGTCAGCGCGCGGAAGACCGGGGACCGCTGCATGATCAGTGCGCCACCATCGCGGTGGACTGGATGCCGGAGACGATGGCGCCCGCACCGAACAGCACGAAGCAGCCGATGATCACGGTCGCGCCGAAGCGCCAGTTCATCCGGCCGGTGAGCATCATGAAGCCGACCATGGCGACCGCGATCACCGCGACGGCGGTGGCGACATTGCCCATCAGCGTGCCCTGCAGCCAGCCGAGCGCCGCGACGATCGGGCCGGAGCCGGCGGGATTGGCGCCGGCGGCCTGGGCGAAGGCGGCCGAGGGAAGGAGAGCGGCCGCGAGCAGGGCGGCGAGGCGCTTGGTCATCTGGTGGCAAGTCCCGTGGAAAGGTCCGGCGTCAGCCGGTCGATGATGGTGGAGACGTAGGCGCGGGTCTCGGCGATGCGGGGCAGGCCGCCGGCGCGCACCACCCGCCCCGGCCCGGCATTGTAGGCGGCGAGCGCGCGCTCGACGTCGCCGCCGAACGTGTCGAGCAGCTGGCGCAGATAATGGGCGCCGCCGTCGAGATTCGCGGCGGGGTCCTTCGCATCCACCGCCAGCGCGCGCGCCGTGCCCGGCATCAGCTGGGCGAGGCCGACCGCGCCCTTGGCGCTGACCGCGGCGGGATGCCAGCGGCTTTCCTGCCAGACCAGCGCGGCGAGCAGGTGCGGGCTCAGCGCATAGCGCGCGGCGACCCTCTCCAGCGGCGCGCGCCAGGCGTCCGGCACCTGGGCGGGGGCAGCGACCTGCGTGACGGCGGCTTCGGGAACGGCGGGCGACATGGCGGGAAGCGAATCCGGCGCCTCGCCAGTCCCGGCGCCGGGCGCGACCCACTGCACCGCCGCCCCGCCCGTGCGGACATGGACGGCGCCCCGGTCGTCGATCTCCAGCACGTCGGCATGCGCGACCCCGCCGCCCAGCGACAGGACCGAAAACGCCAACGATGCCGCCCAAAGCCGCAAGCTTGCCCCGATCATGCGAGAACCTAGCGACTCCCGGCCGCTCGCGCTTGCCATCGACAAACGACATGACAGTTCAGCGTCAATTCTCTGACGAAACGAAGATGTGCGCTGAAAATTATTTCATTGCGGAAATGATGTGACGAAGGCTTGGCCGTTTTCCTGAATGTTGCCCGGCGGTTCGCCAACATTAAAAACTGTTAATGTCAGGTCGTCACGCCTCTGTCACGTTCCGGTGGTGGGTCCGGCGTGGGCACGGGGGCCGTGACCTGCAGCTATGCTGGCTTCGATTTTCCTCAACGGACGTGCGCTCGACAGGGGCGCGCGTTGCCGTCGGCTGTGGAGACCATAATGATCCGCGAGCGGTTATCTTCTTCTGTGAAAGTCGGCTGCATGGCGCTCCTGCTGAGCTCCTGCGGCCATTCGCACAATGACGGCGGCGACAACAATGGCGGTGGCACGCCGCCCCCCGCCGTGTCCGAGCAGGATGCCCTGCCGACGGCGACGCCGATCAAGCATCTGGTCGTGATCTTCGACGAGAACAGGTCGTTCGATCATTATTTCGGCACCTATCCGCAGTCGATGAATCCGGCCGGCGAGCCGGTTCCGGATTCGAAGAACGCGCCGGCGAACGTCGCCAACGTCAACGGCTATATCCGCAATCCGACGTTGCTGACCGCCAACCCGAACACCACCAACGCGGCCAACCTCGCCAAAGCCAGCGCATCGGGCTTCCCGGCCAGCTACATGAACCCGATGCGACTCGATCGCGCACAGTTCGACACGGCCGGCCAAAATCACGCTTACACGCCGGAACAGAAGGCCACCAATAATCTGAAGATGGACGCCTTCGTTGCGAACACCGGCAGCGGAACGGCCGGCGGCGCCGGGGCGTTCGGAACGCCCGCCCAGGTCATGGACTATTTCGACGGCAACACCGTCACCGGCATGTGGAACTACGCCCAGAACTTCGCGATGAGCGACAATGCCTTCACCGACAGCTTCGGCCCGTCGACGCCGGGCGCGATCAACGTGATTTCGGGCACCACCTCGGGCGCCGACAAGCTGATCCCCGGCGACACCATCGCCGACGGCCAGGGCAAGTTCACCATGATCAACGATGGCGATCCGGAAGGCGACACCTGCTCGCCGAACGCCGCCATCACGGCGAGCATGGCGGGCAAGAATATCGGTGACCTGCTCAACGCCGCGAAGATCACCTGGGGCGGCTTCATGGGCGGCTTCGACCTGACTGCCACGAACGCGAACGGCACCACGGGCTGCAAGCGCAGCACCGTCTCGCCGAACACCAATCGTACGGTGACGGACTACATCCAGCACCATGCCTGGTTCCAGTATTACGCCTCGACGCTCAATCCGCAGCACACGCGCCCGAGCTCGACGGCGATGATCGGCCACACCGAGGCGAATGACGGCCCGGTCGATCTCAAGAGCGACCTGACCAAGAACAAGGCCGTCAACCACCAGTACGATTATAACGACTTCGTTGCGGCGGTGAGCGCGGGCAACTTCGCCTCGGTCAGCTACATCAAGGCGCCGGCCTTCCAGGATGCCCATCCGGGCAATTCCAACCCGCTCGACGAGCAGGCTTTCGTTGCTAAGGTGATCAACTTCCTCCAGCAGCAGCCGGACTGGAAGAACACCGCCGTGATCGTCACCTACGACGACTCGGATGGCTGGTACGACCACCAGTCGCCGAACATCATCAACTCGTCCTTCGATACGACGGCCGACCAGATGAACTCGGCGGGTACCTGCACCGGCCCGAACGCCAAGCAGGGCACGGACGTGAACGGCAAGCAGGTCAACGGCCGCTGCGGCCCGGGCACGCGCATCCCGTTCCTGCTGATCTCGCCTTATGCCAAGGTGAACTATGTCGACAGCACGCCGATCAGCCAGGCGTCGGTGATCCGCTTCATCGAGGATAACTGGCTGAACCAGCAGCGCCTCGGCGGCGGCTCGAACGACGCGACCGCGGGCAGCATCATGGGCATGTTCGATTTCACCGCCCAGCCGCACACCACCGCCATCTTCATCGATCCGAAGACCGGCAAGAAGACGTCGACCGCTCCCGCCGCCTGAGGTGCGAACGGACGACGGACGACCCTGACCCTCCCGCCGGCATGCCCGGCGGGAGGGTTCTCCTTTTCCAGCTTGCGTGAAGTGCCATGAACGACCAGCCCAGCCCCCTCTCCGCCACCGATCAGCCCGCCGCCGGCACGCCGAAGCGATGGCGCTGGATCGCGGGCGGCGTGGGCGGCGTGGTGCTCGCATTGGCCGGGACGGCCGGCGTCTTCCTCGCCCATCCCGAAAAGGCGCCGGCATCGCTCGCCCCGCTGATCGAGGATGTCAGCGGCGAGAACACCCATCCGGTGGTGCTGATGCGCCCGCCGGAGCAGCCGCTGAGCGCGCTGGCGCAACTCGGCGAGAAGATCTTCCACGATCCGTCGCTGTCCGCCTCGGGCCGCCAGTCCTGCGCCTCCTGCCACGATCCGGCGCGCTCCTACGGGCCGCCCGACGATCGCGACGTGCAGCTCGGCGGCCCCGATCTCACGATGGAAGGGCTGCGCCCGCCGCCCTCGCTCGCCTATCTTTATCGGCAGCAGCCGTTCGGGATCGGCCCGGCGACGGACGAACAGGACGCGCCGCCCACGTTCGACCAGCTCGCCCAGCAGGCGCAGACGGCGACGCGCGCAAACAAGTCGGCAGGCGCGGCGCCGGCCGCCAACCAGATGGTGCCGAGCGGGGGCCTGTTCTGGGACGGGCGCGAGGACAGCTTCATGGATCAGGCCCGAGGTCCGATGATGAACCCGGTCGAGATGGCCAACAAGGACCTCTACGATGTCGCCGCCAAACTGGCGCGCACCCGTTACGCGAAGGATTTCGCGCCGCTGTTCGGCGATGCCATCCTCCACAATCCGGCGATGCTGTTCACCGAGGCCATGTCGGCGCTGTCGCGCTTCCAGGTGGAGGCGGCGTCCTTTCACCGCTTCGACAGCAAATATGATCATTGGCTGGAGGGCAAGGCGCGCCTCACCCATGCCGAGATGCGCGGGCTCCGCCTGTTCAACGATCCGGCCAAGGGCAATTGCGCCGGCTGCCACCTGAGCCAGCCGACCGCCGACGGCCTGCCGCCGCTCTTCACCGACACCGAATATGAAGCGCTCGGGCTGCCGCGCAACCGCCGCCTCGCGGCCAATCGCGATCCCCGCTTCTTCGACATGGGGCTGTGCGGGCCGTTGCGCGCGGACCTCGCCAAGCAGACCCAATATTGCGGCATGTTCCTGACGCCCACGCTGCGCAACAGCGCGCGGCGCGGGGTGTATTTCCACAACGGCCTCTATCACGACCTCAAGCAGGTGGTGGATTTCTACAATCTGCGCGACGTCCAGCCGGGCCGCATCTACCCGCACGACGCCGTCGGCCGGGTCCAGAAATATGACGACCTGCCGGCGCGCTACCACGCCAATGTCGACGTCGCCGACCAGCCGCTGGACCGCAAGCCCGGCGACAAGCCGGCGCTGACCGACGCCGAGGTGCAGGACATCATCGCCTTCCTCAAGGCCCTGGACGACGGCGATAAAAACAGCGGCTCCTGAACGACGCCATTACGAGATCGTAACTACTCCAAAATGACGCATTTCTATCGCCGGGATGAAACCTACTCCCTGCATGGACGCCCCCGAGAGCGCGATCCGCGCCCATCACCAAGGGGGCTCAATCCATGAAGATGTCGTTCCGTCTGCTCGCCGGCGTCGCGTGCGCCGCGCTGCTGCCCGCCACGGCCTTCGCCGCCGACACGGGCGCCGCCGGTGCGGCCGCCGATGCCGCTCCGGCCGCGTCAGCCGATGCGTCGTCGGCCGACCAGCCGCAGGAGATCGTCGTGCTCGGCTTCGGCAAGAGCCGGCAGGTGCAGGAGATCAACGCCGCCGACATCGCGCGCATCGTGCCCGGCGCCAGCCCGCTCAAGGCGATCGAGAAGCTGCCGGGCGTCAACTTCCAGTCGGCCGATCCCTTCGGCGCCTATGAATGGGCGGTGCGCATCTCGCTGCGCGGCTTCAACCAGAACCAGCTCGGCTTCACGCTCGACGGCGTGCCGCTCGGCGACATGACCTACGGCAACGTCAACGGCCTGCACATCAGCCGCGCGATCATCTCCGAGAATGTCGGCCGCACCGAAGTGGCGCAGGGCGCCGGCGCGCTCGGCACCGCGTCCACCAGCAATCTCGGCGGCACCATCCAATTCTATTCGGATGCGCCCAAGAGCAAGTTCGGCATGGCGGTGTCCGGCACCTACGGCGCCGACGATACCGAGCGCGCCTATGTCCGCGTCGATTCGGGCGATCTCGGCAATACCGGCCTCAAGGGCTATCTGAGCTACGCCTTCCTCCACGCCGACAAGTGGAAGGGCGACGGCCCGCAGCGCCAGCACCAGGTCAACGCCAAGCTCGTCGAGGATCTCGGCGATCTCGGCAGCATCTCGGGCTTCCTGAACTTCTCCGATCGCCGCGAGACCGACTATCAGGATCTGAGCTACGACATCATCCGTCGCCGGGGCCTGCGCGACGACAACCTGACCGGCAACTATCCGCTCGCCGTCGAACTGGCGAAGATCTACCAGAACCAGGTCGCCTTCTCGCAGGGCAAGCCGGAGCCGTGGTTCGGCGAGGGCATCGTCTTCCCGTCGGGCTTCGGCACCGTGGACGACGAATATGCCGATGCCGGCGGCCTCCGCCGCGACTGGCTGGGCGGTGTCACCTTCGACGCGCACCTGACGCCCGAGATCAGCCTCAAGGCCACCGGCTATTACCACAACAACAAGGGCCAGGGCAGCTGGATCACGCCCTACAACCCGACCCCGGCGGGCGCGCTGGACCAGAGCGGCAATGTCATCACCGATCCGGGCGCGCTCTCCTTCCGGACCACCGAATATCGCATCAACCGCGCCGGCCTGATCGGCGCGGCGAAGTGGGAGCATGGCCCCAACACGTTCGAGGTCGGCGGCTGGTTCGAGAGCAACACCTTCGATCAGGCCCGTCGCTATTACGGCCTGAGCGATGGCGACGTGCAGTCGCGCCCGACGCTGCAGTTCCAGAGCAATGCGTTCCTGACCTCGTGGGACGGCAAGTACGACACCCAGACCTGGCAATATCATGTCGAGGACACGCTGAAGCTGTTCGACGACAAGCTGGTGCTGAATGGCGGCTGGAAGGGCGTGAACGTCATCAACACCGCCAACATGCGCGTGGATGGCGGCCTCGCCTCCGGCCAGATCGGCGCGCGCGACTGGTTCCAGCCGCAGGCCGGCGCGGTCTATCACCTGACGCCGAACGCCGAATTGTTCGCCGACTATACGGAGAATATGCGCGCCTTCGTTTCGTCCGCGACGACCGGCCCCTTCTCGACCACGCAGATCGGCTTCAATGCCATCGCCGGCAAGCTGAAGCCGGAGCGTTCGCAGACAGCGGAAGGCGGCATCCGCGTCCACTACGGGCCGTTCCAGGCCTCGGCGGTGGGCTATTATGTCAACTTCACCAACCGTCTGCTGGTGATCACCAACGGCGTGGGCATCCTCGGCCTCGCCAACACGCTCGCCAACGTCGGCAGCGTGCACACCTACGGCGCCGAACTGACCGCCAATTACCGCATCTTCAACCCGCTCTCGATCTTCGCCAGCTACTCGTACAACAGCTCGAAATACGAGAATACGGTGGTCGACGCGAACAACGTGCTACAGGTCAACAAGGGCGACAACGTCGTCGATACGCCCAAGCACATGATCAAGGGCGAGGTCGTGTATGACGACGGCCAGTTCATGTTCCGCGCCGGCGCCGACTATATGTCCAAGCGCTACGTCACCTACACCAACGACGTGGCGGTGAAGGGCCGCGTGCTGGTCGATGCCTCGGCGGGCTATATCATCAAGGGCATGGGCGCGCTCGACGGCCTCAACCTGACCGCCAACGTCACCAATCTGTTCGACAAGAAGTATATCGGCACGATCGGATCGAACGGCTTCGTCGCCAGCGGCGACTCCCAGACGATGCTGGCCGGCGCGCCGCGCCAGTGGTTCGTGACCGTGAAGAAGACCTTCTGACGATGGCCTGATGCGGTTCCGCCGGCCATGTCCTTGGCCGGCGGGATCGCGGCAGAATGTGGGTGGGGGATCGGTGCCGAGGCTCGGCGGCCGCTCTTGGCGGACCCACATTGTCCTCCGGGGAGGGACCCGCGCAGACGATCCCGTTCGTCCTGAGCGAGGACGAACGGGGCGATTGCGCCGGTCCGCCGCCGCCCTTGCCCGATCAGAATGCGATCGACCGGATCGGATCGCGCCCGTCGAAGCCGACGGCGGCATCGCGCACCATCCCGTAGAAGCCGTTGAGCGTAGGCACACCCTCGTACAGCTCGATCATATGGCCGTATCGCGCAACGGCATCGATCATCAGGAAGGTGAAACCGTCGAGCATCTCGGCATGCAGCGCCACCGCCAGCCCCTGCCCCTCGAAATGCCCGCGCGCGACAGCAAGATCGTCGACGATCAGGGCGACGTGGTGGAGGCGCTCGCCACCCTCCGGAAACATGTCGCGGAAGACGGAGGGGCCGGGATCGTGCTGCTGCACGAACTCGATCATCAATGCGCCCCATTGCCCATAAGCCGAGCTGTGATCGAGCGTCGCGTCACGCCCGCGATGCAGGACGCGCGCGAGCGGGATATGGTCCGCCACGAAATACGGCCCCGATCCGAACAGCGCGCTGTGCCGCCGCGCCGCCGCGCGCACATCCGGTACGAAATAGGCGATCTGGCGGACCGCCATGGTCATGCACCCCAGTTCCGCGTCACGCTGAAATCGGCCGCGCCCCTTGCGCCGAGCAGCAGGCCCGGAATCGCCATGAAGCTGTCGGTCACGGGATCGGTGCGCGCCCAGTCGATCAGTTCGTGCCGCCGGGCGATGCGCCAGATGCCGTCGCGTTTCTCGTAACGATCGACATAACGGCCGGCGACGAACAAATCCTTGTCCTCGCCCTCTTCGACGATCCGGTGCCAGGCGATGAAATAGACCTCGCCATCGGCGGCCTCCGCGCCGTCGAAATGGATCTGGATCTGGCCGATCAGATGCTGGCTGCCTTTCAGGTCGCCGAGAAACCGCTGCGCGAAATCGACGAAAGCGTCAGGCGTGCCCTTGAACACGCCGCAATCGACATGGCCATCCGCGTGGAAAGCGGAGCGGTGCAGATCGGGCAGCAGCCGGTCCTGCGCGCGCATGTAATTGTGCACCGCCTCGGTGATATCCCGCCGCGCGGCGAGATCGCGGACTTCCGCCTCCAGGTCGAACCCGCTCATTCCAGCCCCTCCTCCCGCTTCACCAGCACGTCGCCTTCGGGCCACCGCATCCAGGGCTGCGCCCGTTCCGTCCAATAATGGGTGCGCGGCGCGAGATCGGAGGTGTCGTCCAGCGTGCCGCCCTTCACGAAGATCAGCCCCTGGGCCGCGGCGCGCGATGTATCGGTGAGCAAAGGCGATCCGCAGGCCGGGCAGAAACGGCGATGCACCACCTGCCCCGACGTGCCGCGATCGTCATAGGTGGCGAGCGGCCCGGTCAGCCGCACCGCCTCGTGCCGGAACACCAGCACCACCGACAGCACCGATCCCGCCTGCTTCTGGCAGTTGCGGCAGCTGCACGTGACCTGCGCCAGCGGCGGCCAGTCGAGCTCGTAGCGCACGGCACCGCACAGGCAGCCGCCCTCGCGCGGCTCCGGCATCAGGCCGGGCCGATATGCAGGACGGTCAGGCTGCGGCTCGCGAACAGCCAGCGGCCATCCCGCTTCACCCATTCGTCGTCATAGCGGTTGAGCCAGCGCTCGGTCTTGCCCGCAGTGTCGGTGTTGACCTCGTCGGTATAGGTGTGGCCCCGGGCGCGATCGCCCTCGATGGCGATCGCGCCGCAACGCTGGAGGTTCACCTGCTTGGGCCAGCCCGGCATGGCATCCAGCCAGGCCTTGAGGATGGCCGCCTTGCCCTCCACCCGCTCCATGCCGGGGATGGCGGGCAGCTTCCACACCGCGCCGTCCGCCCAGTTGGCGATCCAGCTATCGGCATCGCGGCGGGTGACGGCATCGCCATAGCTGGCGACGAGCTCGTGGATCGCCAGCCGATCCTCGGCCGGCCCGGTGAACGCCATCCTTGTTGTCCTCCTCCTGCTGGCCGGGCCTCAGAGGCCCAGCACCGTCTTCGCGATGATCGTGCGCTGGATCTCGTTGCTGCCGCCGAAGATCGTCCAGGCGCGGCTGTTGAGATAAGCAGGCGCGGCCACCTGCGCGGTCTTGCTGCCGATCGGCTCGGGGCTCTCATTGCCGTAGAGCGGGCGGCCCGTGGCCAGCTGGAGGCCGGCATATCCGTGCAGCCGCATCGACAGGGCGTCCACCTCCTGCCGCAGCGTCGAGGCGACCATCTTCACCAGCGAGGTCTGCGGGCCGGGCTCGCGCCCCTGCGCGATCTCCGAGAGGATGCGCAGCTCGGTCACCTCCAGCGCCTGCGCGGCGAGCTCGATGCGCGCCAGCGCGCCCGCGAAGGGGCGGTCGTGGATCAGCGCGCCGTTATAGCCCGCCGGCTGCCGGCCCGCCTCCGCGCGCAACCGCGCGAGATCCGCGATCAAGGCGGGCGCGAGGCAGGAGCCGCCGCGCTCATTCTCCAGCAGGAACTTGGCGATCGTCCAGCCCTGCCCCTCCGCGCCCACCCGATCGCGCACCGGCGCCTCGACATTGTCGAGAAATACCTCGTTCACCTCGTGATCGCCGGCCAGGCCGATGATCGGCCGCACGCTGACGCCGGGCTGGCGCATGTCGATCAGGATGAAGCTGATGCCCTGCTGCGGCTTCACGCTGGCGTCGGTGCGGGCGAGGCAGAACATGTGGTCCGCGAAATGGGCGTGGGTCGTCCAGATCTTGCTGCCGTTGATGACGTAGCGATCGCCCTCGCGCACCGCGACCGTCTTTAGGCTGGCGAGGTCGGAGCCCGCGCCCGGCTCCGAAAAGCCCTGGCACCAATAATCCTCCGCCGAGAGGATGCGCGGCAGGTAATGCGCCTTCTGCTCGGGGCTGCCGAAGGTGTAGAGCACGGGCGCCAGCAGCTTGAGCCCCAGCACCGGCAGACCGGGGGCGCTGGCGAGCGCGCATTCCTTCTCGAAGATGTAGCGGTGGGTCGGCGTCCAGCCGGTGCCGCCATGCTCGACCGGCCAGTGCGAGGCGAGCCAGCCCTTGCGGTGCAGGATGCGCTGCCATTCGCGGCCGATGTCCGGCTCGGCGAACACCGTCGGCGTCGCTTCGGCGCCCTCGCGCAGGTGCTGGGGCAGATGATCGGCGAGAAACGCGCGCACCTCGTCGCGGAAGGTCTGTTCGTCGGGGCTGAGCTCAAGATCCATGACGGCTGCGTAGCATCATCGCATCCTGCCTCCCGGCTGCGACAAGCGCTAGGGTCCGCGCATCGGCCGGGGGACCTATCTCTAATCCGAGTAGCCGCATCGCATGCCGCGTCCCTTTATCGATCCCGTGGGAAGCCCGCCTTCCCCGCGCATCTTTCGGGATGCCAGTGACGATATCCGGGGGAGCGCGTGAACTTCGAACTCGACGAAGAACAGGGGATGATCCGGGATCTGGTCGCGCGGTTCGCGGCCGAACGCTCCGATCTCGATGCCCGCCTGCGGGCCCGCCGCGAGCCGACGGGTTTTTCCGCGGACAATTGGCGGATGCTGGGCGAGTTGGGGCTGCTGGCCCTGCCCTTCGCCGCCGAAGCCGGCGGCATGGGCGGCGGCCCGGTCGCGCTGACCACGGTGATGGAGGGGCTGGGCCGCGGCCTTGCCGCCGAACCCTATCTGTCGGACCTGCTGCTGGCCGGGCGCCTGCTGGAACGCGCCGGCACGCCCGGACAGCGCGCCGCCTGGCTACCGGGCATCCTCGCGGGCGAGCGCCGGCTGGCGCTGGCGCACATGGAGAGCGCCGCGCGCTTCAACCCCCTGTTCGTCCAATGCAAGGCTGCGCACGGATCGCTGCGCGGGAGCAAGACCTTCGTGCAGGCCGGCGAGAGCGTCGACGGATTCGTCGTCTCGGCGCGCGAATCCGGCGGGCCGGACGATGCCGAAGGGATGTCGCTCTGGCTGGTGGATGCGGAGGCCAGCGGGCTGGAACGCCATGCCTATCGATTGGTCGACGGATCGGTGGCGCTGGAGCTCTCTCTCCACGACGTGAAGGGAGAGCGGCTGGACGGCGGCGCCGACGCGCTGCTCGCGACATTCGACGAAGTCCGCCTCGCCGCCTGCGCCGAGATGGTCGGCATCATGGCGCTGCTGTTCGACACGACACTGGAGCATCTGCGCACGCGCCGGCAGTTCGGCCAGCCGATCGGCAGCTTCCAGGCGATCCAGCATCGCATGGCGGACCAATATGCCGCGCTGGAGCAATCGCGCTCGCAGATGCTACGCGCGGCCCTGATGCCGCAGGATCGCGCCGCGATCGCCGGCGCCAAGGCCTTCATCAGCGCGGCCGCCATCCTGCTCGGCGAGGAATGCGTGCAATTCCATGGCGGCATGGGCGTGTCGGACGAGCTGGCGATCGGCCACGGCCACAAGCGCATCCTGTTGCTGGCCTCGCTGCTGGGCGACAGCGAGAGCGAGTTGCAGCGCTATGCGGAGCTGAGCTGCTAGGGGGCGAGCGTCGCCTGTCCCCCGTCCCTGTTGATCCCGAACCTCAAACCCGTTCGCCCTGAGCCTGTCGAAGGGCCGTCCTCCAACTTCGACGTAAGAAGAGAAGGACAGGGCTTCGACAAGCTCAGCCCGAACGGGCTTGATCGAACGCTCGATGATCGAGAGATCATCCCGCCTTCGCGATCGCCGCGCCGATCTCCGCCGCCGTCGGATTCCCCCGCAGCGGGAGGCCGCCATTCACCTGGAGATTCTCGCCCGTCATGAAGCATTCGTCGCTGGCCAGCCACACGACGGCGGCCGCGATATCGTCCGACGTGCCGACCCGCCCGAGCGGATATTGCGCGACGAAGGCATCGGTGAGGCCGGGCACGGCGAAAGCGTCGGTCGTCATCGGCGTCTCGGTGAAACCCGGCGATATCGTGTTGGCGCGGATGCCCTTCGGCCCGAAATCGTTGGCGAACACGCGGATCAGCTGATCCACCCCGGCCTTGGTCGCCTGATAGGCGGCATAATCCGGCACCATCAGCCGCGACGTCGCCGAACTGATCTGGACGATCGAGCCGCCCGCGCCCATCGCCTTCGAAAGCGCCGCCAGGAAATGATAGGGACCCTTGAGCTGGATCGCGACCATGCGATCGAGATCCTCCTCCGCCAGATCGGCAAAGGGCGCTCCCTTGCCCCAGCCGGTCGCGTTTACGGCGATGTCGATGCGGCCGAAACGGGCGGCAACGTCCGTCACCAGCGCGTCGATGTCGGCCTTGGCGGTGATGTCGCAATCGAACGCCGCGCCGCCGATCGTGCCGGCGAAGCGCGCCAGCTCGTCCCGGTGTCGGCCCGCGACCGCGACCGTCGCGCCCTCCCCGGCCAGCCGCGCGGCGATGACCTGCGCCATATTGCCCTGGCCCGCCGCGCCCAGCACGAGCGCGACCTTGCCGTCCAGCCTCTTCATCTTCCTCTCCTCGCTCAGCGCTGCGCCCAGAAGGCGATCGACGGGTCGTCCGGCGCATAGCCCCCCGCGAGACCCGCGTCGTCGCCGGCCGGCCGGGTCATCGCCCAATCCTGCACGAAGCGGCGGGATGCGAGCTTCCAGACGCCATCGCGCCGCTCGAACCGATCGAGATAGCGCCCGCCCGTCTGCGTCTCCTCGCCGACGGTGCGCGAATAGGCGATCACATAGCTCTCGCCCGCGGCGCGATCCCCGTCGATCTCGAAATATTGGGTGCCGATGCTGTGGAAACAGCGGGTCAGGTGGGCACGGATCATCTCGGTCAAGGCGCGCGCATAATCCGCGCCGACACCGTCCAGACCGGAGTCCATCGCCGCATCCGGGTGCATGGCGGAGAGCATCAGGCCGGGATCGGCCCGGTCGGTCGCGCGCGCTAGGGTGGCGACCAGGTCGCGCAGCGTCTGCCGGGTCGCCATGTCGGCCATATCGTCGTTCATCGCCCGCCGCCTCCCACGGGCCACCTGCTTGACGCATCCCGCCAGCCCAAGCACCTATCCTTTCGATCGATTGCCGCCCGCATCCCGGCGGGGCAGTCCGGCAATCCGATGACGGAAGGACCGATGACGCACAGCTTTCACCGCGCGGCCCGCGTGGACGAGATGGTCGAGGGCAAGCCGACGGGCCTGATCGTCGCGGGATGGCCCGTGCTGCTGGCGATGAGCGAAGGCCAGATCCGGGCCGTCATCGATCGCTGCACCCATGCGGCATCGGAGCTGTCCACCGGTCGCATCCGGCGCGGGGCGGTGATGTGCCCGCTGCACGGCGCCCGCTTCGAGCTGGCGACGGGGCGCTGCGTCGGCGGCGCGTACAAGGCGCTGATGCTGTTCGAAACGCGGATCGCGGGCGAGTGGATCGAGGTGGCGGTGCCGGACGAGCCGCCGGGCTTCGAGCATCTGCCGGTGCGCGCCCGGGCCTGAACCCCGCCTTTTGCCCAGTGGCCGCGATCCGCCGCCACGCTAGCCTGCACGGAAACCACGAAGGGAGAGGCCTGATGGCGTTCAAGGGACCGATCGAAGACCGGCTGGCGATCCGCGAGTTGGTGGACAGCTATGCGGATGCCGTCTGCCGGGTCGATGCCGAGGATTGGGGCGCGACCTGGGCCGAGGATGCCGTCTGGGCGCTGCCCGATTATCCCGAGCTGGGCGAGATCAAGGGCAAAGCGGCGATCGTCGCCATGTGGAAGGGCGCGATGACCCAATATCCGGGCATCGTCTTCACCGCCTCGGTCGGCGCGATCGAAGTGACGGGCGACACCGCCATCGTCCGCTCCTACACGTCGGAGGTCTATGATCAGGCGGGCGTCACCAAGCGCGATCGCGGCCGCTACGAGGATGTCTGCGTGAAGCAGGACGGCCAGTGGCTGTTCCAGAGCCGGACCTTCAAGAACGTGCACCGCCAGCTTTAAGAGGAAGCGCGGCAACTCGACGCCGTTCGGGCTGAGCCTGTCGAAGCCCTGTTCTTCTTTCGCCTTGCAAAAAAGGGAAGGACAGCCCTTCGACAAGCTCAGGGCGAACGGGGTTAGGGTACGGAGATGGGGTCATCTAAACCCGCACCAATGTCTTCCCCACCGTCCGCCGCGCCATCAGGTCGATGAAGGCGGCGGGCGCTGCGTCCAGGCCTTCGTAAAGCGCCTCCAGCGGCCGCAGCGCCCCGCTCGCCACCCAGCCATCGAGATCGGCCTGCGCGCTGGGCAGGCTTTCGGCATGATCGTAGGTGAGGAAGCCGCGCATCGTCAGCCGGTTGACCACCATCTGCCAGAGCGTGTGGATCGGCGTCGGGTTGTCCTGATGGTTGTAGTCCTCGGCCATGCCGCAGACGACGATGCGGCCATGCAGACGCATCTGCGGCAGCAGGGTCTCCAGCGTCTTGCCGCCGACATTGTCGAAATAGACGTCCACCCCCTCGGGCGCCGCCACGCGGATCGCCGCCGCGAGATCGGAGGTCGCGCGGTAGTCGATCGCCGCGTCGAAGCCGAGTTCGCGCAGCACGGCGCATTTCTCCGGCCCACCCGCGAGGCCGATCACCCGGCAGCCACGCAGCTTGCCGATCTGGCCGGCGAGGCTGCCGACCGCGCCCGCCGCCGCGCTGACCACCACAGTCTCGCCCGCCTCGATCCGGCCGATCTCATGCAGTCCGACCCAGGCGGTCAGCCCCGTCGCGCCGAGCGCGCCCATATAGGTCTCGATCCGGGTGCCGGGCGCCGGCTCGACGGTCTCGAGGCCCAGCGCATCGGCCCCAAGCAGGACATGCTCCGCCCAGCCGCCGAGCGCGCGGACCAATTGCCCCTCAGGCAGCGCGGGGTTGCGCGAGGCGATCACCTCGCCCAGCATCATGCCCCGCACCGTCTCGCCGATCGCGACCGGCGGCAGGTAGCTTGGGCGATCATCGAGGAAGCCGCGGATCGCCGGGTCCATCGACAGGGTGCGGACGGCGACCAGCGCCTCGCCCACGGCGGGCTCGGGTGTCGGCCCCTCCTCCATCCGGAAATTGTCCGGCGCAGGCGCCCCGACCGGCCGGCTCGCGAGAACGATGCGACGGCTCATGCCTGCGGGAACAGCCGCTCGGGCGCCTCGACCAACGCCTTGAGCGCCGCCAGGAAGCGCGCGCCCACCGCCCCGTCGATCGCGCGATGGTCGCAGGAGAGCGTGAAGGCCATCCGGCTCTCGAACGCGCCCGATCCGTCCGGCTGCTCGCCCCACACCCGCCGCGTCGTGCCAACCGCGAGGATCGCGCCCTGCGGCGGATTGATGATCGCGTCGAAGTCGTCGATGCCGAACATGCCCAGATTGGAGACGGTGAAGCTGCCGCCGTCCATGTCTTCATAAGAGAGCCGCCCGGCCTGCGCCCTGGAGACCAGGGCCTTGGTCTCCCGCGCGATCTCGTGGGGGGATAGTCGCTCGGCACCACGCACCACCGGCGTCACCAGCCCGCGCTCGGTGGCGATCGCCACGGATATATCGGCGGTCGCGAAAGAGTGGATCGCTTCGCCGTGCACCTGCACGTTGCAGTCCGGCACCTCGATCAGCGCCAGCGCCACCGCGCGGACGAGGAAATCGTTGATCGAGGCCTTGCTGCCCAGAAACAGATTGGCCTGCCGCCGCAGCGCGATCAGAGCATCCACTTTCGCCTCGGCGCGCAGGTAGAAATGCGGGATGCTCTGCTTGGCCTCGGTGAGGCGGCGCGCGATCACCTTGCGCACCTTGTCCATCGGCACGATGCGGGGGGCGCCGCCGGCCGGCGCGGCATTGCTGTTGGCGGCGGGCGGCACCTTCGCCAGCACGTCCGCCTTGGAGATGCGGCCGCGCGGGCCGGTGCCGGTGATGCCGGCGAGATCGATGCCATTCTGGTGCGCGATCCGCTTGGCGAGCGGCGAGGCGTAGAAGCTGTCGAGGGCGACGAAATCCACCGCCACCGAGACCGGCGCGCCACCGATCGCGGCAGCGGCCGGACGGCTCGCCTGATCGATATCCTGCAAGCTGATCCGCCCGCCTTTGCCCGATCCGGCGATGGCCGCCACATCGACGCCGCGCTCCTCCGCCAGCCTGCGGGCGCCCGGGCTGATATTGGCATCGGCCGGAACGCCGGAGGCAGCCGGCTGCGGCTTCGCCTCAGGCGCCGCCGGCTTGGGGGCATCGCGCCCCGCCGAGCCGAGCGCATCGGCCGGCTTGAAGGCGGCGAGGAACGCCTCGATCTCGGCCGCGTCCGCCGGGCCGTCCGCCATCACCGCCAGCAGCGCGCCGACCGGCAGCGTCTCGCCCGTGCCCGCCACGATACGGACGAGGACACCCGGCGCCTCGGCCTCCACCTCGTTGGTGATCTTGTCGGTCTCGATCAGCGTCAGCAGCGCGCCTTTCTCATAGGCCGCGCCTTCCTGCACCATCCATTCGGCGACGGTGCCCTCGGTCATCTCGATGCCCCATTTGGGCATGGCGAAGGGCTTGAGCGCGGCCATCAGCGATACGCCAGCACGGTGCGCACCGCGTCGATCACCTTGGGCGGCGACGGCAGGTAGGCGCTCTCCAGCTCGCGCGCGAAGGGCACGGGCGAATGCGGCGCGGTCACCAATTGGGGCGGCGCCTTGAGCGCGGCGAAGGCCTTGTTGGCGATCATCGCGGCGACATCCGACGCCACCGAGCAGCGCGGCGGGCTCTCGTCGACCAGCACGACGCGGCCGGTCAGCTCGACCGAATCGAGGATCGCCTCCTCGTCCAGCGGGCTGGTCGTGCGCATGTCGAGCACGTCGCAGGAGATGCCCTCCTGCGCGAGCTGGTCGGCGGCGCGCTCGCACACGCTCACCATCATGCCGCAGGTGACGAGGGTGACATGCTCGCCCGAACGGACCTGCCGGGCATGGCCGAAGGGGATGGTATAGTCGCCCTCCGGCACCTCGCCCTTGATGCCGTAGAGCGCCTTGTGCTCGAAGAAGAGCACGGGATCGTCGTCGCGGATCGCCTGGGTCAGCAGGCCCTTGGCGTCGGCCGGCGTCGACGGCAGCACCACTTTCAGGCCGGGCATCGAGGTCAGCATCGAATAGACCGCCTGACTGTGCTGGGGCGCGGCGTTGAAGCCCGCGCCATAGACCAGCCGGATCGTTACCGGGCATTTCGACTTGCCGCCAAACATGTAGCGGAACTTGGCGATCTGGTTCCAGATCTGGTCCATGCAGACGCCGACGAAATCGGCGAACATCAGCTCCGCGATCGGCCGTTTGCCGGCCAGCGCCGCGCCCGCCGCCGAGCCGATGATCGCGCTCTCGCTGATTGGCGTGTCGATCACGCGATCCGAGCCGAACTCCTCCCAGAGGCCGGTCGACGTGCTCCAGATGCCGCCGATCGCCTCCGGCCCGCCGGCCGTGCCCATCCCGCCGACGAGATCCTCGCCGAGCATCATCACCTTGGGATCGCGCCGCATCTCGTCCCGGATCGTCTCCAGGATCGCTTCGCGCATCATCATCTGGGCCATGGAGAAACGGTTCCGATCAGTAGGAGATGTAGACGTCTTCGAGCACCATCGCGGGCGTCGGCAGCGGAGCGGCGCGCGCCTCGTCCACCGCCTCGTCGATCAATGCCCGGGTCTCGGCCTCGACGGCGTCGAGATCGGCGTCGTCGAGCAATTTCGCCTCGGTGACCTTCCTGCGGAAGGCCGTCAGGCAGTCGCGCTCGGCACGAATCCGGTCCAGCTCGCCCTCGCCGCGATAGCGCTGCGGATCGCCCTCGAAATGGCCGTAGAAGCGTTCCGTATCGAGCTCGATCGCGGCCGGGCCGTGGCCGGCGCGGACATAGTCGAGCAGTTCGCGCATCGTGTCGTAGGTCTCGAAGAAATCGCAGCCGTTGGCCCGCCACGCCTTCATGCCGAAGGCGGCGGCGCGGCCGGCGATGTCCGTCGCGGTGGCGGTGGCGTAATCGGGGCCGGTATGCTCCGAATAATGGTTGTTCTCGAACACGAAGATGCAGGGCGCCTGGGTGACGACGGCCATGTTCATCGCCTCGAAGGTGGTGCCCTGGTTGCAGGCGCCGTCGCCGGAGAACGCGATCGCGACCTTGCCCTGCTTGTCCATCTTGCAGCTGAGCGCCGCGCCCACCGCCTGCGGCGCGCCCGCCCCGACGATGCCATTGGCGCCCAGCATGCCCTTGTCCACGTCGGCGATGTGCATGGAGCCGCCCTTGCCCTTGCAGGTGCCGGTGGCGCGGCCGTAGATTTCCTGCATCATCCCCTTCACGTCGACGCCCTTGGCCAGGCAATGGCCATGGCCGCGATGGGTGGAGACGATGAAGTCGTCGTCCGCCAGATGCTCGCAGATGCCGACGGCGGCGGCCTCCTGCCCGGCATAGAGGTGGGTGAATCCGGCGATCTCGCCCTTGGCGATCTCGTCGTGCAGCCGCTCCTCGAAGGCGCGGATCGTGACCATCCGGCGATAGGCCTGGAGCAGCTGGTCTCGGCTCAATTGCATGACAACCTCATCGCGACAGGATGGTGACGGCCGAGACACCCGGCGCGCCATAGACATGGGTGTAGCCGACCCGCGGATCGCCCGGCACCTGGCGGGCGCCCGCCGCGCCGCGCAGCTGGACGACATTCTCGTAGACCTGCCGCAGGCCGGACGCGCCGATCGGCTCGCCACAGGCCAGGCAGCCGCCATCGGTGTTGATCGGCAGCCGGCCGTCGATCCGCGTGCGGCCCTCGGCGAGCCATTGTTCCTGCTCGCCATCCTTGCAGAAGCCGTTCTCGGCCATGTGCATGATCTCGCCGCCCGCCTCGGCATCCTGCACCTGCGCGAGGTCGATATCCTCCGGGCCGATGCCCGCAGCCTCGTAGGCGGCCCTGGAAGCCAGCTCCGTGGCGGTGCCGCCGCGCACCACGTCGATCGAGGGCGCGAACACCTCGAACGAGCCGGGCGGGCGGGTGCGCATCGCCGCCGCATCCAGCTTGATCATCGGCCCGCCGATCTGCCGCGCGCGCGTCTCGCTGGCGAGGATCAGGGCGGCGGCCCCCTCGGCCGGCGAGCAGAACATATATTTGGTCAGCGGATCGCTCAGCATCTGCGACTGGAGGATCGTCTCCAGATCGACCGGCATGCGCCGCCAGGCATGATCGGCCAGCGTGCCATTCTCGAACGCCTTCTCCGCCACGCGCCCCAGCGTCGTCTCGCTGATGCCATGCTCGAACATGTAGCGCTGGATCTTGGTGGCGAAGAACTGGGTGGTGAGCATCAGGCCCGTCTCGCCCACCCAGTCGGGCAGGCCCCAGTCGGAGGGCATGTCGTTGAAGGCGCCGCGCGGGTGCTTGTCGAAGCCGACCGCGAGACCGAGGTCGAATTCGCCCGAGCGGATCGTCGCCGCCACGCCGAACAGCGCCGAGCCGCCGGTCGCGCAGCCATTCTTGACGTTGATGAACTGCATGCCGGTCAGGCCGAGGCGGGAGACCATGGCATCGGCATTGCCGGCGGCGTGGCTCCCCCCATAAGCGAACTGGATGTCGGACCAGTCGAGCCCGGCATCCGCCAGCGCCACCCGGATCGCGACCAGCGCCTGATCCTGCCCGCTCCTCCCCTCGGTCCGCCCGAAGGGATGCACGCCGGCACCGACGATATAGACGGCCTCGCTCATGGCATCGGCTCGAAGGCGTAGGTGACGAGCGTCGCGCCGTCCGGTGCCTCCACGAAGGGGATCGTCGTCAGGCGGACAGGCAGGCCGCAGGCGAGCGCGTCGAAATCGAACCCGGTCAGCCGGCTCTCGACGATCACCTCGCCGGGCAGCTCGACATAGGCGAGCGCAAAGGGCTCGAATGCCTCCGGCCCGGCATAAGGCGGCGCCTTGGGCGGGAAGCGCTGCACCGTCCAGCTCCAGATCGTGCCCTCGCGCGCCAGCGGCACGGCCTCGTATCGCTCGGCCTCGCCACCGGCCGGCATCGGGAAGACGATCCGCCCCGTCTCGCGGTCCCGCCCGCCGATCAGCCGGGGTGGCTGCTCGTCGGTCCACACGCCGTCCGCGATCGGCCTCGTCTGCATCGTCCCGTCTCCCATCCTCGTGACTTAAGCCGGAAAGCGGAGGTGGCGAGGACTCTTCAAAACGCTAGGACTGGCGGAAATGCGAGCGACCCGCGCGCCGGATCAGAGCGGTTCGCACCGGGCGAAATCGACGTGCGTGCCCCAAACGCTGCGCCTGCGGCACGTCCTTCGACTTCGCTCAGGACGAACGGAGGAAAAGGCGCCGATGCACAGCCCCGCCTACGAATTGAGCCCGATATAACCGAGCTGCGCCGCCTTGAAGACGGTCTGGCTGCGATTCACGGCATCCAGCTTGAGCGACGCATTGTGGATGTGGAAGCGCACCGTCGCCCGGCTGCGCTCGATGATCGTGGAGATTTCCTGGTCGGTCTTGCCGATCGCCGCCCAGCGCAGGCACTCGACCTCGCGCTTGGACAGGCGGGAGGCGGCCGGCAGGCGCTGCGCCCGGCACATCACCGGCACGTAGCTGGCGATGAAGGTGCGGGCATAGACGCCGAATTCGTCGCCGAACGCCTCGAACTCGGCCGAGAGGTCCGATTTGTCGGGATCGCGCGAGGTGAAGCTCACGGCGCCGACCTGGCCGAAGGGCAGATGCACCGGCGCGACGATCGCCGCGCGGGTGAGCGCGCGCGCCTCGAAATTGGTGAGGTCGATCTTTTCCAGGAAGGTGTTGCGCTGCCACGCCCGGATGCCCTCGGCGTTGCACCAGAAGGGCTCGCTCGTGTAGCGGCAGGCCGAGGGCAGCGGGCTGTCGAGCGCGATGCGCGGGCTGTGCCACCAGCGGTCATTCTCGTCGAAGGTCCAGCCGAACACGTCGCGCGCCAGGATCGCGCCCGAGGCATCGACCATCGGCTCCTTCACGGCGATGTTGTGGCAGGCCGCGATGCGGAACTCGCCCAGGTCCTCGACGATGCGGCGAAACGATTCGGCGGCACCGCGCACGCCCTCGGCATCGAGAATGCGCACGGCCGCGATATTGTTGACTTTCAGCATGGCACGATTGTCCTTTCCGGATCGGATCGAGCGTCCCTCTCGCATCCGGAAGTACAGTGGCCGGTGCCCGCGCTCAACGGGCCAACAGAAGACTTAGCACAAAGGATAGGTGCTTCTGTTGGGTTTCAGCCGCCCTTCGCCCACGCCAGGCCGCGCCGCAGCAATGTGTGGAACACCGGCAAATCCCACGCGCAGCGATCGACCGTCGGCCACCAGTCGGCCAGCGGCTGGAGATCGTAATGGCCCCGGCAATGGCCCAGCGTCAGGTAGAGCACCGCACCCTCGCCATGGCGCTTGATGTAGAAGACGGGATGCGTGCCCGGTGCATCCGCCGCCTCGACGAAGCCGGTGCCCGGTTCGCTGCATTCGGTCTCGAGCAGCACGTGGAGATCGCCGTGCGTCTCCAGATGATAGAGTTCGTCGGTGGTGTCGAACGGCGCGATCCCCGCGACCAGCGGATGATCGGGATCGGCGATCGTCACCCGATAGGGCTCGATCGGCGGGTGGCTGACGAACTGGTTGCCGAGCAGATCCACGAACAACGGCGCCCAGCGCGGTGCGTCCCACAGCCCGCTGTCCAGCAGGCGCAGGATCGAGCTGGTGCCATGCAGCGCATACCAGCGCCCGCCCCGCTCCAGCCAGCGCTTGAGGCCCTCCTGCGCGGGCAGCGAGGGCACGATGTCGCAGGTATAGCTGACGATCATGTCGGCCGCCTCGATCGCGGCCAGATTCTCGTAATCCTCGAACACGCGCACGCGGATCGCCGGATCCTCGGCCAGCAGCTTCAGCAGCTCCAGACGGGCGAAATCGATGTCGTGATATTTGCCGCCGGCGACCAGCACGCAATCGATCCGCGGCGCGCGCGCCTCCCCTTCGCTCGCCATGGTTTCAGCGCTCGCCCACGATGTCGTTGAGCAGTTCGTGGAAACGCTGGATGCGCTTTTCCTGGCCGGTCAGCAGGCCACCGGTATAGCCCTTCGAATGCAGCCCCTGCTGCTGGCTGACTGCCACCGAGAGATCCTGGTCCGCCACCGCGCCGGTGCTCTTGTCGCCATGCCGGAAGCTGTCCTTCTCCACCGATCGGAAGGGCACGATGCCGACCGGCGTCTCGACCATGTCCATGCCCTCCACCGGCGGCATGATGAACCAATGTTCGAAGATGCATTTTTCGGGATCGGTCGGGTGCGGCTCGGTGCGCAGCATCTGATAGCCGTCCGCCGAGATCGTGAAGGTCACATTCGGGAACAGCGTGTAATGGTAATAGTCCGTGAGCTGGCTGGCATCGAGGCCGGCATAATGCGTGAAGCCGCGATCCGGCCCGAGCCGCGCCTTGGCCTCCGCCAGCCCCTCGCGCGCCGCGCTCGCCTTGCCGTCGAAGCCGGCCGGATCGAGGCCCCATGCCTGCAGGATCGCGTCCAGCGGCCCCTTCACGCCCGCCGCCAGCGCCGCGTCGCGGGCCGACGGTTGGCCGCCCTTCATCACCATGCGGTTGTGGCCGTTGGGAAACATCTCGAAGATGGTGTCGAGATAATCGTCATTGATGAAGGTATCGAGCTCCGGGTGGAGCGTCGGCAGGTGATAGCTCTCGTTGAAATTGTCGCGGATCACCTTCCAGTTGCAGTCCGTCTCGACCGCGACGTACAGGACCCGCGTCCAGTTTTCCAAGCCGTAGCCGGCCAGTTCCTCGGGCAGCGGCTTGAGCCATTCGGCGAGCGGTGCTGCATCAGGATCGAAGCTGTACCAGATCATCCCGCCCCAGGTGGCGCAGGGCAGCTCGACGAGCTTCACCTTGCCACACGGATTGCCGCCGACGACGTCGTCCGCATCCTGCGCGAACAGCAGCGTGCCGTCCGGCGCCCATTTCCAGCCATGATAGGAGCAGGTGAGCGTGGCGCCGCCGCCGGCCTCCTGCAGCGCCAGGCGATTCCCGCGATGGCGGCAGGCATTGTAGAAAGCCTTGTAGCCGCCGTCCGCCTGACGGACGATCACCACCGACTCGCGCAGGAAATCGTGGCGAACCCAGTCGCCCTCCTCCTCGAACTCCTGCTCCATCGCGCCGATGTGCCAGATCTTCTGCCAGAGACGATCCCACTCGGCCTGCATCCACGCCTTCGCGTAATAGCGATCGCCGGTGATCCGGTCGCCCCGCACGGGCGGATCGAACTCGGTGCGCTTGCGGCCCAGGAAGGTCTCGACGGTCATGGCAATCCAACTCCGGTGTCTCGATCCATGATGCCTCGCGCGGGCGCGGGGGGCACCTTGCCGAAAGCATAGGTTTACAGCGGGAGCCGGCGCGGCGCACTCACGGCGCATCGGATTGGGAGCGGAATGGCATGGCGAGGCTCGACGGCAAGGTGGCGCTGGTCACCGGCGGCACCTCCGGGATCGGCGAGGCCACGGTGCACCGCCTCGTCGCGGACGGGGCTCAGGTGGTCTTCACGGGATCGAACGAGGCGGCCGCGAAGCGCGTCTCCGATGCGACCGGCGCGCTGTTCCAGCGCAGCGCCGTGGAAGATCCCGCCGCCTGGGAGGCGTTGTCCGCCTTCGTGCGCGATCGCTGCGGCCGGCTCGACATCGCCTTCGCCAATGCCGGCACCGAAGCCGGCGACGGCAGCGTCGAGAGCATCGGCATCGAGGGCTGGAACCGGATCATCGCCGTGAACCTCACCGGCGTGATGCTCACCTGCCAGGCGGCGGTGCGGCTGATGCGCGAGACCGCCGGCGGCGAGGGCTCGATCGTCGTCAACTCCTCGATGAACGCCTACAAGCCTATGGGCAATTTCGTCGGCTATTCCACCACCAAGGGGGCGCTGATCGCGCTCGCCAAGTCGGTGGCGATCCATTGCGCCAACCAGGGCACGAAGATCCGCTGCAACTCGATCCACCCCGGCGTGGTCGAGACCGACATGATCAAGAACATCATCGCCAAGCAGGCCGATCCGGGCGCCGCGCGCGCCGCCTACGCAGGCATGGCCCCGCTCAACCGCATGGGCCAAGTGGAGGAGATCGCCGCGCTGGTCGCCTTCCTCGCCAGCGACGAGACGCGCTTCATCACCGGCGCCGATTATTCGATCGACGGCGGCTCCACCGCCGGGATGATGGGGGTATGAGGCGCCTCGAAGGGCGCGTCGCGCTCGTCACCGGCGGACTGCGCGGCATCGGCGAGGCGGTCACTCAACGGCTGATCGCGGAAGGCGCCGCGGTGATGGTCGCCGATCTCGACGAGACCGAAGGCGGCCGCCTTGGCGCCCATGCCGCCTATGTCCGGCTCGACGTCGGCGACGAGGCGCAATGGCGGGCCGCCGTCGCGGCCGTGGAACAGCGCTTCGGTCGGCTCGACATCCTCGTCGCCAATGCCGGCATCGGCGGCACCGGCCCGATCCGCGAGGTGACGCTGGAGGCGTGGCACCAGACGCTGCGCGTCAATCTCGACGGCGTGTTCCTCGCCACCAAGCATTGCGCCGGGCTGATGGCCCGGAGCGGGCGCGATCATCGCGGCGGCGCCAGCATCATCAACATCGCCTCGATCATGGGTCTGGTCGGGCTGCCGCAGGCCGGTCCGTACAATGCCAGCAAGGGGGGCGTTCGCCTGCTGACCAAAGCCAATGCGCTGGAATTCGCGGCGGACAAGCTGCCGATCCGGGTCAATTCGGTCCATCCCGGTTTCGTCGAGACGCCGCTGCTGCTCAGCAGCTCGCCCCGGGAGGCGCTCGATTTCTATCACGCCGGCACGCCGATGGGGCGCCTCGCGCAGCCATCCGAGATCGCCGCCGTGGTGGCCTTCCTCGCCTCCGACGATGCGAGCTTCATGACCGGTTCGGAACTGGTCGTCGATGGCGGCTGGACCGCCCAATAGGAGAGCGGATCATGGCTGGTATGCTGGACGGCGCGGTCGCGTTGGTGACCGGCGCGGGCGGCGGCATCGGCGGCGCCACGGTGGAGGCGCTGCTCGCCGCCGGCGCCGAGGTGATCGCCACGGACATCAGGCCCCCCGCCTCGGGCACGCTCAATCTCGCGCAGGACGTGACCGACGAGGCCGGCTGGGCGACGCTCGCGGACACGATCCAGGAGCGCTGGGGCCGGCTCGACTGCCTCGTCAACAATGCCGGCATCGCCACCATATCGACCATCGAGGAGAATAGCCTGGCGGACTGGCGGCGGCAGATGAGCGTCAACGTCGAGTCGATGCTGCTCAGCTGCAAGGCGATGCTGCCGCTGCTGCGCGAAAGCGGGAAGACGCGGGCCGGCGGCGCCTCGGTGGTGAACCTCTCCTCGGTCGGCGGCATCGGCGGCGCGCCGTTCATGGCCGCCTATTGCACCAGCAAGGGCGCTGTGCGGCTCTTCTCGAAGAGCGCGGCGCTGGAGTTCGCCGCGCTGAACTACAATATCCGGGTGAACAGCGTGCATCCCGGCGGCATCCAGACGGCGATGATGGACGAGATCATCGAGGCCTATGTCCGGCTCGGCGCCGCCCCCGACCACGCGACCGCGCGCGCCGGGGTCGATCGCCAGCACCCGCTCGGCCGCTGGGGCCGGCCGGAGGAGATCGCGGCGGGCATCGTCTATCTCTGCTCGCCGGGCGCGAGCTTCATGACCGGTTCGGAACTGGTGATCGACGGGGGTTTCACGGCGGCTTGAGCGACGACCACCGCTACCGTTCGCCCTGAGCCTGTCGAAGGGCCGTCCTTCCTTTTTTTCGTTCCAGAAAGGAAGGACAGGGCTTCGACAAGCTCAGCCCGAACGGAGAGATGGGCGTACCATCACATGTCGCTCTCATGCTCCTCCACTAGGAAGAAGCGGTTCTTCGTCCGATCGAACAACGTTTCCTCGTCGGCGACGATCTCGGCCTGCACCTCGGGCAGCGCGAGGCGCGCCATGGTCGCTTCCCAGGTCGCGCGATCGGGATACCAGATCTCCATCACGACATCGTGATCGCCCGGCGGCGAGCCCGGCATCGGATCGATATAGCGGCGGACGTAGCGCGTCGCGGCACCGCGCAGCAGGCGCTCGCCGAGCCTGGAATGGCCGGTCTCGTAGCGATGGATGAACTCCTCGCGCGTCAGGTCCGGCCGGCGTGCGAGCAGCGTGATCGTCTTGAACATCAGACGGTCGGCCTCGGTCCCTTGCGACCGCCCAGATACCAGTCCACCGTCTCGTGGAAGAACTGGTTGCCGCGTTCGTTCCTGCCGAGGATGATCGAATCCATCGCGCCCGACGCCATGCCCTTCTGAATCTCCAGGCCGATCAGATAATCCTCCTTATAGGTCACGTCGCGCAGGAAGGTGATCATCTGCTCCAGCTGCGCCTTGTCCGCCTCGTCGCGCGGCGGTGCGCGGCGGACATAGTTGAGCACGGTGCGGTTCCGGTCCGGCGTCGGCCCCGGGAAGAGCTGGGCGATCTGCGCGATCTCGGGCGCGAGGAAGGCCGAGACGTTGGGGAACAGGATGCGGACGAAATCGAAGCCGTTATTTTCCTGTTTTCCCCACTGTTCGCGCGGCACGTCGCGCAGCTTCGCGATCGAGACCTGCGGGAAGCCGATCCGGATATGCGGGCCGTAGCTTTCGTAATGCGTGACGTTGGCCGGCGTGCGCGGATGGATCGTGGTGGGATGCAGCGCCGCGAAATGATAGCCTTCCAGATAGCCGTCGAAGGCGATCTTCCAGTTGGCGCCCTCGATCACCCGGCTGCCGAGATAGGACCAGTTCTTGAGATCGGCCGCCTCGAAATCGTCGAGCATGCCGGAGAAGAATTCGGCGAAGTCGACCGGCTCGCCGGGGGTCAGCACCGCGAAGATCATGCCGCCCTGCTCGTGGCACGGCAGCGCGCGCAGGCCGCGCGTCGCCTTGTCGATCTCGCCGAACTTCTCGCGATCCGAGACGGCGAGCAGCTTGCCGTCCAGCCCGTAGGTCCAGCTGTGATATTTGCAGGTGAAGCGCGCGCAGCTGCCATGCCCCTCGTCCGCCACCGGCGCGCCGCGATGCGCACAGACGTTGAGGAAGGCGCGCGCCTCTCCGGCCTTGTCGCGCACGATCAGCACCGGCAGGCCCATCGCGTCCATCGCCTTGTAGCTGCCCGGATCGGGCAGTTCGCAGGACAAAGCCAGCATCAGCGGCACGCGCTTGAAGATCAGATCGACCTCGCGCGCCCATTGATCGGGATCGGTATAGGCGCGGGACGGCACCGTGGTGATCCGATCCGACTGGTAGGTGCGGTCCTGCTCGACATAATCGAGCAACGTCTCGGCGACCGAGCCGATATCCAGATGATCCATCCTGTCCTCGCGCGCATGGCCTGTTCGCGCCAATAGGCCAGTCGCGGGGCGATCCGGCAAGCTGGCGCGAATGACAGGTGGGGTCGCGCGCGATAGCCTCTATCAAGGCCTCATGGAGACGAGGGGAGCGGAAGGGCCGGTCGCGCGGCCGTGGGACTGGCTGACCCCGCCGGCGCCGCATCACGCACATCATGCGGCGAGCGGTGGCTGGCTGGGCAAGACCCTGGGAACGCTCGCCTTCGAAGCGGCGGCGCGCGAACCCGACGCCCCGGTCTTCCTGGGCGATCCGGCGGTGCCAACCTATGCCAGCCTCGCCAGCGACGCGGAGGCGCTGGCCGTCTCGCTCCGCGACCTGGGGCTTCGCCCCGGCGACGTGGTCAGCTTCCAGACGCCCAATTGGTCCGAGGCAGCGGTGATCAACCTCGCCGCGGCGATGGCGGGCTTCGTCATCAACCCGATCGTGATCATCTACCGCGATGCCGAGGTGCGGCAGATGCTCGCCGATTGCGGCGCCCGGGCGTTCTTCTTCGCCGAAAGCTTCCGGGGCGTGGACTTCGCCGCGATGGTCGAGCGGGTGAGGCCCGACCTTCCCGCCCTCGCGCATGCGATCCCGGTGCGCGGTTCGGGAGGCGGCACCGACTATGAAGCGCTAGTCGCGGCCGGGCGCGGGCGGCGGCTGGACGCACCGGCGGTCGATCCGCGATCGGTGAAGATGGTGCTCTACACGTCGGGCACCACGGGGCGGCCCAAGGGCGTGCTCCACAGCCACGACACGCTGGCCCGCGCCGTGCTGGTGTCCGCCGATCACTGGGGGGTCCGGCCGGGCGACGCGATCCTGATGCCCTCCCCGGTCACCCACGTTTCGGGCTTCGCCAACGGGCTGGAAATGCCCTTCCTCGCCGGCACGCGCACGGCGCTGATGGAAAGCTGGAACGCGCTCGACGCGCTGGCCCTGATCGAACAGCATGCGGTGCGCGGCACCGTCGCCGCCACGCCCTTCCTGCAGGAGCTGGTGGCCCGCGCCAACGAGGCCGGCACCACCCTCCCCTCGCTCCGCTTCTTCGCCTGCGGGGGCGCCGCGATCCCGGCCGAGATCGTGCGCGGCGCCAACGCCCGGTTCGGCCGCACGGTCGCGTTCCGCGTGTTCGGCAGCTCCGAGGTGCCGCTGGTGACGCTCGGCTATCCGCGGGATGGCGAGCGGGCGGCGGTCACCGACGGCGAAGTCATCGACTATGCGGTAAAGGTCGTCGACGAGGATGGCCACGCTTTGCCCGCCGGCGTCGAGGGCGAAATCCTGGCGCGCGGCCCCGCCATGTTCATGGGCTATGCCGACGAGGCCCAGACGCGCGAGGCGATCGACGCCGAGGGCTATTTCCGCACTGGCGACATCGGCACGGTGGCGGCCGATGGCGCCCTGCTCGTCACCGGCCGCAAGAAGGATCTGATCATCCGCGGCGGCGAGAACATCTCGGCCAAGGAGATCGAGGATGTGCTCCATCGCCATCCGATGGTGGAGGAAGCCTCGGTTGTGGCGATGCCGCATGCGCGGCTCGGCGAGGGGGTCTGCGCCTTCGTCATCGCCAGGGCGGGCGCGGCGCCCGATTTCGCGGCGCTGGTCGGCTTCGTCGCGGCAAGCGGCCTCGCCCCCCAGAAGCGCCCGGAGCGCATCGAGTTCGTGGCGGAGCTGCCGCGCACCGCCTCGGGCAAGATTCGCAAGGATGTGTTGCGCGATACCATCCGCCGGCTGACCGCCGACGCATAACAGGAGAGAAGGACATGGATCTCGGACTGAAGGGCCTGAAAGTCATCCTCACCGGCGGCAGTCGCGGCATCGGCCGACGCACGCTGGAGATTTTCGCCGAGGAAGGTTGCGACGTCGCCTTCTTCTCGCGCAATGCCGATCAGGTCGCCGAGACCAAGGCGGCACTGGAGAAGCATGGCGGCAAGGTGGTCGGCTCGACCTTCGACCTGACCGACATGGCCGGCTATGCCGACTGGCTGCGCGACGCCGCCGACCAGCTGGGCGGCTGCGACATCTTCGTACCCGGCGCCAGCGCATCGGGCAGCCAGGCCACCGGCGACTGGGAGACGTGCTTCCAGTTCGATATCCTGGGCGCCGTCCGGGGTTGCGAAGCGCTGGAAGCCCATCTGGAAAAGTCGGCGCACGGATCGATCGTGTTGATGAGCTCCACGGCCGGCATCGAGACCTTCCTCGTGCCGCAGGCCTTCAACGCCATGAAGGGGGCGCTGCTGGTCTACGCCAAGCAGCTGGGCCAGGCCTGGGGGCCGAAGGGCATCCGCGTCAACGCCGTCTCGCCCGGCCCCGTCTCGTTCCCGGGCGGCAATTGGGAAGCGATCAAGGCCGGGGCGCCGGAGCTGTACGAGGCCCAGCAGCCGTTGTTCGCGCTCGGCCGCATTGGCGAGCCGGACGATGTCGCCAAGACGGTGGTGTTCCTTGCCAGCCCGGCGTCGAAATACACCACGGGGACCAACGTGGTGATCGACGGCGGCTACACCAAGCGCGTGCAATTCTGATCGATCGCATCCCGGAAACCAGCCCGCCGTGCGCCTCGCGCGGCGGGCCTCGATGTCACTCCGCGATCTGCAGGATCATCTTGCCGTCGTTGCTCCCCTCGAACAGGCGCAGGAAGGCCGGCAGCGCATTCTCGATGCCCTTGTCGACATGCTCGTCCACGCGGAGCTTGCCCTCCCGCACCCATTGGGCGAGCGGGCCGATCGCCTCGGCGAAGCGGGGGATATAGTCCTTCACCAGGAATCCCTCGATCCGCGCGCTCTGGACGATCAGCTGCCAGAGGTTGCGCGCGCCGTGCGGGGCGTCATTATATTCGCTGATCAGGCCGCACAGCACCACGCGGCCCTTGTGGTTGAGCGCCAGCAGGCCGGCATCGAGGATGTCGCCGCCGACATTCTCGAAATGCACGTCCACGCCGTTCGGCGTGGCCTCGCGGATCGCGGCGGCGAGTTCGTCATAGCTCTTGCCACGATAGTCGATCGCGGCGTCATAGCCATAATCCCGGAGCAGCCGCGCGCATTTGGCCGGCCCGCCCGCAATGCCGACGGTGCGGCACCCCTGCATCTTGGCGATCTGCCCGACCAGCGAACCGACCGCGCCGGCTGCGCCCGTCACCAGCACGGTCTCCCCGGCCTTGGGCTGGCCGACGTCGAGCAGCGCGAAATAGGCCGTCAGCCCGATCGCGCCGACCGACGAAAGATAGTTGGTGACGGACGGCACCGCGTCGGCATCCACCAGAGTGGTGAAGCCGCCCGCGGCACATAGCGAATATTCCTCGATCCCGTTCAAGCCCGAGGCCCAGGCGCCGACCGGGAAATCGGGATGGCGCGATTCGGCGATCCGTCCGATCGTCGTCGCGCGCACCGGATCGCCCAGCCGGATCGGCGGCAGGTAGGAGGGCACGTCGTCCATCCACCCCCGGATCGCCGGGTCGAGCGAGGCATAATGGTTGCGCAGCAGGAACTGCCCCTCCTCCAGTGCCGGGGTCGGCGCCTCGACGAGAAGGAAATCCTCCGGCACCGGCATGCCCTGCGGGCGGCGGACGAGCGTGAAGTGGCGATTGGCGGGCATCAGGCGATCTCGTCTTCCCGCGCGGCGGCAGAGGCGAAACGCCGGCCCGCGTCCCGGCCGGCGCGATAGCCGAACACCATGCCCGGCCCGAGCGTGCCGCCGGCGCCGCCATAGGTCATCCCCATCGGCGAGGACATGACATTCCCCGCCGCGTAGAGTCCGGGAATCGCCTGGCCATCGACGTCGAGCACGCGCGCCTCGGCGTCGGTCTTGGGGCCGCCCTTGGTGCCGAGGCAGCCGCTCTTCACCTCGACCGCATAATAAGGGCCGTCGCCCAGCGGCCCCAGCGTCGCGCGCCTGCTGCCGCGATGGGCGGGATCGCCCCACCAGAGATCGTTGGCGCTTTCGCCGCGCCGGAAATCGGGGTCCTCGCCCGCTTCGGCATAGCCGTTGAAGGTCGCGACGGTCCTGGTCAGGCCCGCCGGATCGATCCCGACCTTGCCGGCCAGTTCCTCCAGGGTGGCGCCACTGGCGATCCACTGCGGCGGGCGGGCTCCCCCGTCGAAACTGTCGGGCAGGCCGCCGACAAAGGGCCACTTGGCGTAGAAATCCTGGTTGAAGATCAGCCAGCAGGGCAGGTTGGCATATTCGAAGCGGCTGACGTCCTGCTCGTGGAAGGCCGCGCCGAACGCATTGTAGTTGGAGGCTTCGTTGGTGAAGCGCTTGCCGTGGCGATTGACCATCAAGGTGCCCGGCATGGTCCGCTCGTAGGTGAGCAGCTGGCGGCCCATCGGATTGATCTCGGTCGGCACCTCGATCACCGGCATCCACCATGCCTCGCGCATGTTGCCGAGCATGGCGCCGACGCGCATCGCCATCTTGAGGCCGTCGCCGGTGTTGGTCGGGATCGAGACGGGATGGGTGAGCGGCCCGCGCGTGAAGGCCTTGATCATCTCGGGATTCCACTCGAAGCCGCCGGTGGCCAGGATCACCGCCCTGGCCGATGCCGTGAAGCCGCCATCCGGCCCTTCGAACTTCACCCCGGCGACGGCCCCGTCCGCCATCGCCAGCGCGGTGGCGCGGCAACCCGGTTGCGGCTCGATCCCGCGATCGAGGCAGCCCTTCAGCAATCGCCCGATCAGCGCGAGGCCCATGCCGCGTTCGTCGTTCAGCCGACGCTGCTCCTTCACCTCGGGCGGCGCCGGGGTCGGCACCGACTTGCCGAGCGTGGTCTCGCCGATCGTGAAGGTGAAATCCGGATAATAAGGCGAGGTGCCGACCCTGTCCTTCCAGGCACCGAGCTCGCCATAAGGGAAGGTCGGGCATTCGAGGGTGCGGCCACCCTCGGCCAGCCCGCCGGGGAATTCGGGATGATAGTCGGGAAATTCGGGGATGGCGTAGAAGCGTACCGGCGTGTGCGCCTCCATGTACCGCACCATCTCCGGCCCGGTGTCGATATAGGCTTCGGCCAGAGGCTGGTCGATCATCCCGTGGGACAGCGCCATCAGGTAGGTGAGCGCCTGCTCCCGGCTGTCGGTGCGGCCGGCGGCCAGTTCGTGATGGTTGTTCGGGATCCAGATCTGGCCGCCCGACCAGGCGCTGGTGCCGCCCACCGTCTCGGCCTTCTCGAACAGCCCGACGCGCGCGCCGCCGTCATGCGCCAGAATCGCCGCCGTCAGGCCCGCCGCGCCGGTGCCCAGCACGATCACATCGAAATCGGCCATCATCCCTCTCCGCTGTCTCGATCCGATCGTGCCCCTCGTGGGCCAAAGCCGAGACTGGTAAAAGCGCGAGGTTATGGCGAACGGTGCGCGGCCTACTCTCCCAAGGAGAGATTCTGCGCGTACGAGAGGATGAGGATCGATGGCTGATCGCGACCCCACGATCGAGGCGGCCGGCGCCGCGCGGTGCCCGGGTGCGACCTGGACGGACATCCTGGCGCTCGACGGGCGCCCGGTGCCCGATTTCCTGCAGGACGAGACCTACGAATATCGCGGCTCCGCCCCGATCCCCGCCAGCCGCTACACCAGCGCCGCGTTCCAGGCGCTCGAGAACGAGAAGATGTGGCCCCATGTCTGGCAGTTCGCGGCGCGCGACGAGGACATGCCGGAACCGGGCGACTATGTCGTCTACGAAAATGCCGGCCGCTCCTACCTGATCGTGCGGCAGGACGACGGCGGCGTGAAGGCGATGCACAATGTCTGCCTCCACCGCGGCCGCAAGCTGCGCACCGAGGACGGCACCGGCGACAGTTTCCAATGCCCCTTCCACGGCTTCACCTGGAACAAGGACGGCAGCCTCAAGGAGATTCCCTGCGCCTGGGATTTCGAGCATCTCAAGGCCCGCGACATGACCCTGCCGCAGGCGGAGACGGCGCGCTGGCAGGGCTATATCTTCGTGCGCGAGAAAGCGGCCGGCCCGTCGATCGAGGAGTATCTCGCGCCGCTGCCCGATTTCTTCCAGCGCTGGCGGCACGATCAATGCACCACCGCGATCTGGGTGGCGAAGGTGGTGCCGGCCAATTGGAAGGTGACGATGGAGGCCTTCATGGAGGCCTGGCACACGATCGTCACCCACCCCCAGCTGCTGCCGTTCACCGGCGACGCCAATACCAGTTACAATATCTACGGCGACAATGTGAACGTGGCCTACACGCCGTTCGGCGTGATGTCCCCGCATGTCGATCCCACCGGCAAGGAACAGCAGTGGATCGTCGACGAGTTCATCAAATATAACGGCCGCTCCGCCGACAATTACGACGAGAGCCCCTATGCGGTGACGGTGCCGGACGGCATGTCCGCCCGGCGCGCGCTGGGCGAGGCGATGCGCGTCAATTTCGCCAAGACCTTCGGCCATGCGGCGCTGCACGAACAGGCGACGGATGCCGAGCTGCTCGACGGCCTCGTCTACAACGTCTTCCCGCATTTCGCGCCGTGGGGCGGCTACATGCCCAACATCGTCTATCGTTGGCGGCCGGGGAAGGATCCCGATCACTGCCTGATGGAGGTGCGCATCCTCGTCCGCGTGCCGGAGGGCCAGCCGATCCCGCACGGCGTGCCGATGAAGCTCCTGACCGACGACCAGAAATGGACCGACGCGCCCGAACTCGGCGTGCTCGGCCATGTGTTCGAGCAGGACATGGACAATCTGCCCTTCGTGCAGGATGGTCTGCACTGCTCGCAGAACGGCGAGGTCCAGCTCGGCGACTATCAGGAAATCCGCATCCGCCAGTTCCACCAGACGCTGGACAAATATATCGACGCCGCCTGACGCGGCCCGCAACCGATCGACGAGAGGACGACTGCACGCAGCCCGCAAGGATGGGCACACCATCGGAAGGAGAGAGCATCATGTCCGGAATCCGCCGCTACGCGCGCGAGGAATTGCCTGAGAATCTCCAGGGCACGTGGGACTGGTTGCAGGCGCTCACCGGCCAGGCCGCCTATGTCGAGGCCTTCGCCGGCGCGCCCGAACTGCTCGATTTCTCGATGAAGGACTTCTACGAGAATATCTTCTTCAAGGGCCGCGTCGCGGTTCGCTACAAGCATCTCGCCCGGTTGCGCATGAGCCTGGGTCATGGCTGCCGCAGCTGCAACCTCGGCAATACCGAGGGCGCCAAGGACGCCGGCTACAGCGTCGCCCAGTTGGAGGCGATCGAGGGCGACCGCAGCGTCTTCACCGAAGCCGAACGCGCCGTGCTGGCGCTGGCCGACGAGATGCTGATGACCAACGTGCAGGGCCATCTGGAACCCGCGCTTTACACCGAACTGCGGCGCCATTTCGACGACGCCCAGATCCTGGAGCTGGGCACGGTGATGACCTTCCTCGGCGGCCTCGCCAAACTGCTCTTCGTCTTCGATCTCGCCGAGAAGGAGGAGACCTGCATCTTCCGGCCCGGCGGCGCCCGGATCGGGGCGGCTCCCGTCGCGGTGGCCGCGGAATGAGCCGGATCGCCCATGTGCCGCTCGACCAGTGGGATCCCGATCTTCGGGCACAATCCCGGGCCGATCAGGCGACGCCGCTCGAACAGGGCTCGGTCCGCATGCTCGCCCACCGGCCCGCCATCGCCAAGGGCGTCGTCGCGCTGGGTGCGGGCATCCGCCAGGATCGTACCCTGCCGGCGCGGCTGATCGAGCTGGTGCGGCTGCGCATCGCCTTCCACAATCAGTGCCGCAGCTGCATGGGATCCGCTACCGCTCGGGGCTGGAGGATGGGGTCGACGAGGATCTGGTCTGCTCGCTGGAGAAGCCGGCCGAGGCACCCGATCTCAGCGACGCCGAGCGGGCCGCGCTCGATTATGCCGATCGCTTCGCCAACAATCACCTGTCGATCGACGAGGCCTTCTTCCAGGGCCTGCGCCGCCATTTCGACGATGGCGAACTGGTGGAACTCGGCGTCTGGATCGCCTTCTGCGTTGGTTTCGGCCGGCTGGGCGCGACCTGGGACATGACCGAGGAACTGCCCGACGCCTATCGCGACGCCGGCACGATCCGGCCATCGAGCGGCACCCCGATCGTCGTGCGCTGAAGCTGGACGAAAGGGCAGTTTCGGCGTGGGCGCGCGGCACGCATCCTGTGCCGAGCAGGAGAGACATCGTGACCGAACCCGTTCGCCACCCGCTGACCGCCGACGCCCGCGATCCCGGCAATCTGCGCGGCGATCCGATCACGGGCGATCGCTATTGGTCGAAGGAGTTCGCCCGGCGCGAATGGGATCATATGTGGACCAAGATCTGGCATGTCGCCGGCCGCCTCGCCGAGGTGCCCGAGGCCGGCGACTATGTCGTCCACGATTTCCTGCACGAAAGCGTGATCTGCGTACGCCAGGACGACGGATCAGTCCGCGCTTTCTACAATGCCTGCGGCCATCGCGGCATGCGGCTGGTCGAGGGCAATGCCTTCGTCAACGCCGGCTTCCAATGCCCCTATCACGGCTGGCTGTGGGGCAAGGACGGCGTCCTCAAAACCGTGCAGGACCCGCACGATTTCCCGCAGGGCAATCCGTGCGGCAAGCTGAAGCTCAAGGAATTGCGCTGCGACACCTGGGGCGGCCTGATCTGGTACACGATGGCCGAACAAGGCCCCAGCCTTGCCGAATTCCTCGATCCCATCCCAGAAATCTACGCCGGCTATCCGATGGAGACGGCCATCCGCACGGTCTGGATGCGGATCGACCTCAACACCAACTGGAAGTTCGCCACCGACAATTTCTCCGAAAGCTACCACACCCGCACCGCCCACCCGCAGGTGCCGCCGTTCATCGATCAGGACGTCGATACCGCGCGCCATGAAATGTGGCCCAACGGCCATGGCCGCACCGTCCAGCCGATGCGGCCCTCGCTGTCCGACCGGCTGCCCGAGGGGATGCCGCAGCCGTTCGACGCATTGCTCCGCCAGTGGGACATCGATCCGGACGGCTATCCGGATTTCGAGACCAAGACGATGCAGGGCTGGCGGGATCTCAAGGCCGCGAAGCGCCGGCTGTGGAAGGATCGCGGCTATCTCCATTACGAGCATATGGATGACGAGCAGATCACGGACAGCCCGCACACGGTGCTGTTCCCGAACGTCACCTTCTCCTTCCTCCCCGACAATCTGATCTTCTTCCGCACCGAGCCGCATCCGGACGATCCCAACAGATGCACCTTCGACCTGTGGTGCATGTCCTATCCCGTCGCCGGGCAGACCGAGGTGGAATCGATCATGGCCGGCATCACCCCGTTGCGCGAGGCGGAGCTGGAGCATCGCGCCTTCGACAACGGCCGGGGCGTGCCCGAGATCGAGGGGCAGATCGTCTATCAGGACATGATGCTGGCCGAGGGCCAGCAGCGCGGCATGCACTCGCGCGGCTATCGCGATGCCTATCTCGCCGGCCAGGAGACGCGGGTGCGCTTCTTCCACGAGGTGCTGAACGACTATCTCGAAGGCCGGCGCTGAGCACCCCTGCGGGCGTCAGAGCCGGACGATCACCTTGCCGAGATTGCCGCCGGTGAAGAGCTTCGCATAAGCGGCGAGCGTGTTCTCCAGCCCTACCGTCTCGTCGAAGGGCATGACGAGCCGGCCCTCCTCGTACCAGGCGCGCAGCCTGGCGGTCAGCTCCGGCCCGCGATGCGCGAAGTCCGGCGAGAAGAAGCCGGTCACCTGCAGCCGGCGCATCAGGATCTGGTCGAACCGCCGCACCGCCATGCCATCCTCCTCGTAGGAGGCGATGAGACCGCACAGCGCGATCCGGCCATAATGGTTCATCGCCGGCAGGATGTCGTCGAGCAGCGGGCCGCCGACATTGTCGAAATAGACGTCGATCCCGCCAAGCGCGTCCAACTGCCCGGCGACATCCCCGGCGCGGCGATCGATCGCGACATCCGCGCCGATCTCTTCGGTCAGATAGCGGCCCTTCTCCACGCCCCCGACGATACCCGCGGTCCGACATCCCAGGTTGCGCGCGATCTGCATCGCGAGCAGCCCGGTCGATCCGGCCGCAGCGGAGACCAGCACCGTCTCGCCCGGCTGCGCCCGGCCGACCTCGGCGATGCCGACATAGGCCGTCCAGCCGTTCATGCCGAGCACGCCGAGATGCTGGCGGGGATCGTCCACGCGCGCATCCAGCACGGTGAGCCCGCTGAGCTCGGGGCGCACGCAGCTATGATCGGCCCATTGCCCGAAGCCACGGACCAGATCGCCTTCCCTGAACCCGGCATGGCGCGAGGCGACCACCTCGCCCAAAGCCTGGCCCGGCACCACAATGCCGAGCGGCAAGGGCGGCTGATAGCCGTCGGTGCGCGGCGTCATCCACATGCGCGTGCCGGCGTCGAGCGAGAGCCAGCGGTTGCGCATCAGCACCTCGCCGTCCTGCAGCTCCGGCCGGGGCGCCTCGTCCAGCCGGATCGCCCCGGCGAAATCGACGCCCCTGGGATGATCGAGCAGCAGCCATTGGCGATGGGTGGTCATATCCGGTCCTGCACAAATCGGGAGGTGATCGTGCTTCTGTGGTGCCACTCCCTGTCCAAAGACGCAGCCCTGTCCAATAAGCGAGGTTTCACCCTTCCCAAACGCCTTCACAAAGCCCGTCGATGATCGGCTGGGTCGGGCGACGACTGCCCGGATACCAGCAGGCACTTCAATGGAGGGGGTTTATGGACCGGACATCGTCGCTTCGTCGCGTTCTCGCCATCGGGTCTGCCACCGGCGCCGTGGCCAGCGCCTTGCTCTGCGCCGGCGCGGCCTTCGCCCAGACCCAGCCCGCGGACGCCGCATCCTCGGCCGCGCCCGCCGCGCCGCAGAGCGGTCTGACCGATATCGTCGTCACCGCCCGCAAGCGGGTCGAGAGCGTGCAGGACGTGCCGGTCGCGGTCACCGCCATCTCGGCGGCGACGATCCAGCAGCGCGATCTCACCAGCCTGGACAAGATCGCCGCCGCCACCCCGTCCTTCACCGTCGGCCGCGCCTCCAACGGCTCGGGCGCGCAGATGACATTGCGCGGCATCGGCTCCTCCTCCACCTCGATCGGCATCGAGCAGTCGGTCGCGACCGTGGTGGACGGCGTCTATTACGGCCAGGGGCGCATCATCAACGAAGGCTTCTTCGATCTCTCGCGTGTCGAGATCCTAAAGGGGCCGCAGGCGTTGTTCTTCGGCAAGAACGCCACCGCCGGCGTGATCTCGCTGACCACCGCCGACCCCGGCGACAAGCCGGAGCTGATCGCGCGCGGCGCCTACGAGTTCGGATCGAAGCAGATCCAGGGCGAGCTGATCGGATCGACACCGCTGACCGACACGCTCGGCATCCGCGTCGCGCTGCGCGGCTCCAAGATGTACGGCGGCTATTATGACAACGACGCCAAGCCCTTCAACTTCGTCACCACCGATATCGCCACCGGCATCCAGACCACCCACGTCTCCAACCCGTCTCCGCATGACGAGCCGGGCGAGAAGGAACTGATCGGCCGCATCACGCTGAAATGGCAGCCGACCAATGAAATCACCGATACGCTGAAGGTTTCGGGCGATTATAACGAGGTCAACAACAACAGCTGGAACTATGTCGCCTTCAATTGCATCGGCGGCAAGAGCCACCTGACCGGCGAGGCCTGCGGCGATCATTTCACCAATTACATGAACAAGATCCCGGCCGACATCGCCAAGAATTTCCCCTACGCCAAATCGGACGGCTCGCTCTACGATCGCTACAAGAGCTGGGCGGTCACCAACAATTTCACCTACAAGCTGCCCGACGTGACGATCACCAACGTCACCAATTACAACTGGAACAACAATCGCTGGGCCTGCGCCTGCGATTTCCAGTCGGCCGGCGGCAGCAACTGGGCGACCGAGAATTCCACCTGGCACGCTTTCTCCAACGAGCTGCGCGCCCAGACCAGCTTCGACGGGCCGATCAACCTGATGGTCGGCGGCTATTACCAGAAGACCAAGCGCACCTTCGCCCAGTACATCATCCTCGCCAACGTGGAGGATTCCACCCAGTCTCCGCAGGATCGCTATGTCGGCACCGAGAAGACATCCTTCACCAATGGCGAGACGCTGGCGGGCTTCGGCCAGGTGACGTGGAAGATCGTGCCGACCATCGAGGCCACGGCCGGCGTGCGCTACACCCACGAGACCAAGGACAGCTTCTTCACCCAGCCCTACAACAACGCCGCCGTCACCAGCATCTTCCGCCCGGAAAACGCGCCCGACGGCCTCGGCGTGATCACCGCGCATCAGGTGTTCAACAACTGGTCGCCCGAAGTCACCCTGAGCTGGAAGCCGACCCGGGACGTGATGGTCTACGGCGCCTACAAGACCAACTACAAATCGGGCGGCTTCTCCAACGGCGGCATCAACAGCGCGCTCTCGACCGATCCCTATGCCGATCTGACCTTCGATCCGGAGACGGCACGCGGGTTCGAGGGCGGCGTCAAGTCCGAGCTGTTCGATCACCAGCTCCGTCTCAACCTGACGGCCTATACCTACGCGTATCGGAACCTGCAGGTCGATTTCTTCAACTCGCCCATCTTCGCCTTCCAGACGCTGAGCGCGGATGCGCGCACCAAGGGCCTGGAGCTCGAATATGAATATGCGCCGCGCGCCGTTCCCGGCCTGAACCTCCACGGATCGGTGAACTACAACAAGGCGCGCTATACCAGCTTCCCGCTGGCGCCCTGCTACGCCGGCGAGACCATCGAGGAAGGCTGCAACCAGGCCTTCAACGCGGCCGGCGGCAATTTCACGCGCCAGAACCTGACGGGCAAATCCCTGTCCATGGCGCCACACTGGACGGGGACGATCGGCGCGAGCTATTCCACGCCGGTGGGCAACGGCCTGCGCTTCGGGATCGGGGCGGACGTGCGCTACAGCGGCAAATACAACGCCTCCGCCTTCAACACGCCGGACGCGCGCCAGCACAGCTATGCGACGCTCGACGCCTCGGCGCGGATCAGCACCGACAATGATCGCTGGGAACTGGCGCTGATCGGCAAGAACCTCACCAACCATTTCTACGTCACCGGCGTGGTCGACGGCCCGTCGACCGGCGGCGGCTCGGGCCTGCCCGCCGCCGCCAATGCCAGCGTCCATGCCGACCAGCTCGGCTTCGGCACGCTGCCCCGCACCATCCAGCTGCAAGCCACCTTCCATTATTGAGGACCGCGCCATGCCCGATCGCCACGCCCAGCGCCTTGCCCTCGTCAACCAGCTCTATGCGTTGACCGGCGCGGGCGACTGGGCAGCGGCGGAGCAGCACCTCACCGACGATTTCTTCGTGATCGAGGCCGATCACCTGCCCTTCGCCGGGACCTATTCCGGGAAGGGCGGCCTTCGGGCGCTGTTCGACAAGGTGATGAGCATGGCCGACGTGACCGACATGCAGATCCGCGAGACGACGATCGGCGAGGAGCATGCCGTCACCCTCGTGGACCTTGTCTTCGCGGCGGGCGGACGGGCGCAGATCGCGGAGATGTTCCGCTTTCGCGGCGACCGGATTTGCGAGATCCGGCCCTTCTATTTCGATCCGGCGCCCGTCTTCGCCGCCGTCGAGGCCAAGCGCGCCGCGGGATAGGCACGCGCCATCAGGCCGCGCCGGCCGCCGCCGCCATCTCCTCGCGCGTCGGGTTGCGGCGGAGCGTCAGGCCACCATTCACCTGCAGATTCTCCCCCGTCATGAAGCATTCGTCCGATGCCAGCCAGACGGCGGCGGCGGCGATGTCGTCCCTGGTGCCGATCCGTCCGAGCGGGTAGCCGGCGAGGAAGCTGTCGAACAATCCGGGCACCTGTTTCGCATCGGCTGTCATCGGCGTGTCGGTGAGGCCGGGCGAGATCGAATTGGCGCGGATGCCGTGGCGGCCAAATTCATGGGCGACGCAGCGCACCACATGATCGGTGCCCGCCTTGGTGCCCATATAGGCGGCGTGATCGTTGAGCATGATCGTGGCCGTCGCCGAGCTGATCTGGAGGATGGAGCCGCCCGGCGGATCGTTCGCCATCATCGCGCGCACCATCTCCTGGAAGACCATGTAGGGGCCGACGAACTGCAACGCGGTCATGCGCGCGAGATCCTCGTCGCTGGTGTCGAGGAAAGGCTGGAGCAGGCCCCAGCCCGTCGCGTTCACGGCGATGTCGAGGCGGCCGTGCCAGGCCTGCGCCTCCCGCGCCAGGGCCGCGACTTCGGCGCGCCGGGTGATGTCGCAGGACAAAGCGAGACCGTCGATCTCCGCCGCCAGCGCCTCGAGCGCGTCGCGATGCCGACCCGCCACCACGACGCGCGCGCCTTCCTCGTGGAAGCGCCGCGCGATCGCCTGGCCCATATTGTCGCGCCCCGCCGCGCCGAGCACCACCGCGACCTTGCCCTCCAGCCGGCCCATCCACCTCTCCCTTTCGCTGTTCGCCGCCGATGCTAGGCGGTGCCCGGCGCACGCGCACCTGACACAAGTCGCACCACGTGGGCGGCCGGACGCCGGGAGGCGGCGTCACCTGCCCAAATGATCAGCGCCGCGCGAGCCCCCGGAAACGCTATCCATGCGGGATCGGCGGCATGCCCCAAGGAGAGGCCCTCAGGATGTTCGACCTTCAGCGCATCTATCACACCGGCATGGCGGTGGCCGACATCGGTGCCGCGCAGGCTTCGATCGGGCAGGCGCTCCACCTCGAATGGGCGCCGGTGCGCAGCTTCGAACCGCTGCCCTTCTGGACGCCGGAGGACGGCGCGCACGAAGTGATCGTCCACGCCACCTATTCGCGGCAGGGGCCGCATCACCTGGAGCTCGTGCAGGGCACCGGCGGCTTCTACGATCCCGATCGCGCGCCGGATTCGCGCCATATCGGCGTCTGGGTGGACTACCTGCCCGCCGAGGCGGAGCGGCTGCTCGCGCTGGGCTGGCAGACGGTCGCGGCGGGGGCTTCGCCCGACGATGGCTTCGGACCCATCGCCTATCTGCGCCCGCCGATCCCGGGGCTGCTGGTGGAACTGGTCTCGATCGGGCTCAAGCCCGTGATCGACGAATGGATCGCGGGGTAGAGCCTTAAACAAATCCTCCCCCGCCAGGGGGGAGGATTTGCACGTTGCCCGTCGAGCTAGGCTCCCGCCCGCCGCTCCTCCCGGATGATCTCGCCGGCCCGCCAGCCGAGCGCCATGGCCGGCCCGTTGGTGTTGCCCGAGACGAGCGAGGGCATCACCGAGCAATCGACCACGCGCAACCCCTCGACGCCACGCACCGCCAGCGTCGCATCGACCACGGCGGCATTGTCCGATCCCATCCGGCAGGTCGCCACCGCGTGCGTGCCGCACATCGACAGGCGGCGGAAGGCGCGCAGGATATCCTCGTCGCTCTGGCAATCGGGGCCGGGCACCAGTTCCTCCGCAAGATGATCGCGGATCGCCGGCATGGCCATGTAGCGGCGCATGTAGCGCACCATCGCAACCGCCGCGTGGCGATCCTCGGGCGTGCTCAGCCAATTGGGGGTGATCACCGGCGAGGCCGCGGGATCGGCCGAGCGCACCATCACCCGGCCCTCGCTGGTGAGGCGCAGCAGTTGGCCGTACATGGTGAGGCCGGGCGCGCGCTCCACCTCGGCAAGCGGCACCGGGAAGGTGTCGTCGCCGCGCGCGAAGGTGAAGGCGCCCATGTAGAGCTGCGCGTCCGGACGATCGACCTGCGGCTCGGTCCGCACGAAGGCGCCGACCTCGAACGGCCCGGTGGCGAGCGGACCGTCATGCCGCAGCACGTAACGCAGCGCGCTCATCCACAGGCCCGGCCCGTAGAAGCGGCGGTTGATGCCGGGATCGCCCTTGTTCAAGCGATAGGGGATGGCGAAGCCGAGATGCTCGCGCATCCGCGAACCGACGTCGGGACTGTCGCTCACGACCTCGATGCCCAGCGCGGCGAGCTCCGCCGCCGGGCCGATGCCGGAGAGCTGGAGCAGGCGCGGGCTGGCGAGGGCGCCGGCCGAGAGAATGACCTCGCCCTTGCAGCGATAGGTGACCGGCTGGCCATTTTGCCGCCCCCGCACGCCGACGACGCGCCGCCCCTCGAACAGCAGGCGATCGACCTCGACGCCGGTCTCGACTTGGACATTGCCGCGCTTCACCGCCGGATGCAGGAAAGTGACCGCCGCGCTCTGGCGCCGGCCATTCTTGATGTTGTGGAGATAATAGCCGACGCCCTCCTGATCCTCGCGGTTCAGGTCCTCGCGCCGGTTCAGCCCCATCTCCTCGCCGGCGCGGACCAGCGCCTCGGACAGCGGATAGCGATATTGGCCGGTGCTGATGTGGACCGGCCCGCCCGCCCCGCGCACGCCGTCATCGCCCAGTTCGTGATCCTCGATCGCGCGGAAGGCCTGCTTCATCGCCGGCCAGTTCCAGCCGGCGGCGCCGTGCTGCCGCTCCCACTCGTCATAATCCTCGGGCTGGCCACGGACGTAGATCATGCCGTTGATCGAGCTGGAGCCGCCCAGCACCCGCCCGCGCACCCACATTTCGGTGGCGGGCATCCCCTCCTCGCGCGGCTGGTCGACCGGATAGTGCCAGGCGTGTTTGGGATCGAGCACCAGCTTGCCGATCCCCTTGGGCATGTGGACCAGATAGCTGTCATCCTTGCCGCCCGCTTCCAGCACCAGCACGCGGATGTCCCGATCCTCGCCAAGCCGGCTCGCCGTCACGCAGCCGGACGATCCGGCGCCGATCACGATATAGTCCCACCCCCCGCTCGCTGCGGCCATGCTGCTCGTCCTTTCCGATCGCGACGGGGCGCCGCCCCTCACTGCGCGGTGAAGCCGCCATCCACCGTGAATTCGCCGCCGGTGACATATTGGGCGTCGTCGCTCGCCAGGAAGGCGATCATCGCGGCGATGTCGTCGGGCTCGCCCATCCGGCCCATCGGGATGCCCTCGTTGATCTTGTCGTAAATCTCCTTGTTGTCGGCGATCGCGACCTTCTGCATGTCCGTCCAGATCACGCCGGGATGCACCGAATTGACGCGGATATTCTCACGCGCCACCTCCATCGCGATCGCCTTGCTGAACAGGCGGACGCCCGCCTTGCTCGCCGCATAGGCGCCGGTGCCGGGCAGGCCGACGAGGCCCGCGACCGAGGAGAGGTTGACGATCGCGGCGCCGCGTCCCTGCGCGCGCATCCTGGGCAGGGCCGCCGCGCAGCCGAGATAGACGCTGGTCAGATTGACGTCGATCTGGCGCTGCCAGTCGGCCAGGGTCATCGCGTCCATCCACTTGAGCACGGCGATGCCGGCATTGTTGACGAGGATGTCGATCCCGCCGAACTGCCTGCCGACCTCCGCCATCACCTGGCCCCACGCCTCCTCGGATGTCACGTCGTGCGCCATGGCCGCGACTGTGCAGCCTTCGGCGGTAAGCTCGGCGGCGCGTTCGTGGACGGCATCGGTCTGCAGATCGGTCAGCATCACCCGCGCGCCATCCCGCGCGAGCCGGCGCGCCGTCGCGAAGCCCAATCCGGCCGCCGACGCCGCGCCCGTCACCAAAGCCACCTTGCCGTCGAAGCGGGACATGGAATCTCCTCTTGCTGTCAGTGCAGGCCGAGCGCGCCGCGCCGGCTGGTCAGATCGGCATCGCCCCGCGCGCCCATGATGCCGCCGAGCGCCGCCAGGAACCCGTCGCTGGCGGGCGCGGTGCTGCCCCAGTCGACGATCTCGGCGCGGTGCGCGATCCGCCAGACGCCGTCGCGCCGCTCGTAGCGATCGGCATAGCGGCCGGCGATGATCATGTCGGTCTCGGCGCCGTCCTCGATCACGCGATGGTAGGCGAACATATAGACTTCGCCGAACGCCCGCGCCTCGTCCTCGAAGTCGATCGCGATCTGGCCCATCATATGCTGGTTGGCGCAGTGCGTCCGGAGCAGTTCCTGCGCCCAATCGACGAACGCCAGCGCGGACCCCTGGTAGAAGCCGTAATCCACCGTCGCATCGGCATGGAAGACGCCGCGCATCAGGGCCGCGTCCCAGCGATCGAGGCCGCGCGCATAGGCCGTGCTGAGATCGCGGATCGCGTCCTTCGCCAGCAGCCGTTCCAGACCAGGCCCCACGCACCGTCTCCCGCCGGCGGCCCCCCGGCCGCTCTGCCATTCCATCAGGCTGGGCTATGCGACGGGTGTTGTAAACGCTCTCCCTTTGGCTAGCTTGCCGCTCGCCCCGACCCGGTTCCTTATGGACGACAGTGGAACGGCAGACCGGCGCATCGATCGGGCGCCGCGCCGGATCGCGCTGATAGCGGGCGCCCAGAGTGCCGGGCCACCCGCATTTCGAGCATGAAAGAAGCCGGGCGGCTCAAGGCCCGGCCGAGAGAGAGGGGATTCATGAACCAGGCTCACAGCGCCGTCCGGCGCCGCTCCATCGCATTGCTCTGTGCCGCGTCCGCCTGCGCGCTTCCCGGCATTGCCTTCGCGCAGGCGGCGACGCCTGCCCCCACGCCCGCCGCAGCCCCCCGCAGCGGCCTGGAAGAGATCATCGTGACGGCCCGGCGCAAGGTCGAGAACCTGCAGAACGTGCCCGTCTCGGCGACGGCTCTGTCCGCCGTGCAGCTCCAGAAATACGACCTGACCAGCCTCGAGAAGGTCTCCTCGCAAACCCCGCAATTCACCGTCGGCCGCGCGTCGAACGGCTCGGGCGCGACGCTCACGCTGCGCGGCATCGGCTCCTCCTCCACCTCGATCGGCATCGAGCAGTCGGTCGCCGTGGTGGTGGACAGCGTCTATTACGGGCAGGGCCGCATCATCAACGAAGGTTTCTTCGATCTCGGCCGGCTCGAGATCCTGAAAGGCCCGCAGGCCTTGTTCTTCGGCAAGAACGCCACCGCCGGCGTGGTGTCGATCACCTCCAACGACCCGACCGACAAAGCCGAATATCTGGTCCGCGGCGGCTATGAGTTCAACGCGCAGCAAGTCTATGGCGAGGCGATCGCCTCCGGCCCGGTGACCGATACGCTGGGCGTCCGCCTCGCCGTGCGCGCCGCCAAGATGTTCGGCGGCTATTTCAAGAACGAAGGCCAGGACGTCGTCTACAACACCACCGACGTCGCGACCGGCATCACCACCGCGCACCCCGCGGCGGCCTACGACAAGGACAATCCCGGCGAACGCGAGTTCCTCGGCCGCCTGACGCTGAAGTGGAAACCGGACGACCGGCTGACCATCACCCTCAAGGGCACGGGCGACATCAACCGCAACGACAACAATAGCTGGAACTACGTCACCTTCGGATGCTCCACGGGAGTCAGCCAGCAGAATCCAAGTCTAAAGTGCGGCCATAATTTCGTTATCTCGCAGAACTATTTTCCGGAAGGGTTCGGGATAAATCCCTATGCCCGGAAGGACCTAAGCCTGTACAACGACTACACGTCCTATGCCGTCACAGGGACGGTCGTCTATCAATTGCCCAACATGACCTTCACGTCCGTGAACAATTACAACCACAACGACAATAGCTGGGCCTGCTCGTGCGGTTTCGTTTCCGTTGGTGCCGGACAGTCGCCGTCGAACGAGCACACCACCTATCACGCGCTGTCCAGCGAGGAGCGCGTGCAGACGACCTATGACGGGCCGATCAACGTCATGGCCGGCTTCCTCTACCAGAAGACCAAGCGCGTCTATCACCAGGCGGGCGCCTTCGCCGGCATCGAGAACAGCGCGGCGCCCGATCCGTCCTTCCGCTATCTCGCCTACGACAAATATTCCTTCACCAACGGCGAGACGCTGGCGGGCTACGGCCAGGTCACGTGGAAGGTGCTGCCGAACCTCGAGGCGGCGGCGGGCGTCCGCTACACGCACGAGACCAAGGACAGCTATCTCAACCAGCCCTACGTCAACCCGGCGCTGACCGGCATCTTCAATCCTAACCGGCCGATCTCGGCGAACCAGGTCTTCAACAACTGGTCGCCGGAAGCGACGCTGACCTGGAAGCCGACCAAGGACATCACCGTCTACGGTGCCTACAAGACCGCCTACAAATCCGGCGGCTTCTCCAACAGCGGCTTCGTCAGCGCCGGCACCACCGCCAACGACGTGGCCTTCCAGCCGGAGCGCGCCTCGGGCTTCGAGGGCGGCATCAAGACGACGCTGTTCGACAACCAGCTGCGTTTCAACATCGGCGCCTATCACTACAAATATAAGGATCTGCAGGTCGATTTCTTCAACTCGGCGACCTTCGCGTTCATCACCACCAATGCCGGCTCCGCCAAGACCGACGGCGTGGAGCTGGAAGCCGAATATGCGCCGCGCGCGGTGCCCGGACTCAACCTGCACGGCTCGCTCAACTACAACCATGCGCGCTACGGCAGCTATATCGCGCCTTGTTATGGCGGGCAGACGTTGGCCGAAGGCTGCAACACGGTGTTCGTCCAGAAGGGTGTGGCGATCACGCCCGGGAATATCGCGACGCTGCCGCCCGGCCAGGATCTGAGCGGCCGGCCGACGGCGATGGCGCCGCGCTGGACGGCCTCATTCGGCACCAGCTACGATATCCCGTTGAGCGGCAATCTCGTCCTCGGCCTGTCGGGCGACGCCCGCTACAGCGGCGGCTATTTTGCCTCGGCCTTCGCGATGCCTCTGTCGCGCCAGAACAGCTATGTCAGCGTGGATGCCTCGGCGCGGCTCAAGACGGTGGACGACAAGTGGGAGCTGGCGGTGATCGGCCGCAATCTCAGCAACCATTTCATCGTCACCGGCGCGGTCGACGGCCCCAACAGCGGCACCGGGACAGGCACACCGGCCGGGCGTATCGCGGACGAGATCGGCTATGTGTCGCTGCCGCGCACCGTCGAGGTACAGCTCACCTTCCGCTACTGATTCCCGAGCCCGAGCGCGGCGACCTGATCGGTCAGCAGGCGCCGCTGCCGCCCGGCGGTGAAGCCGCGCAGATCGAACATGGCCTGCGCGGCGATGCCGAGCAGCAGGGTCAGCAGCATGCGCGCCAGATACCGGGCGCGCCGAGGCTCGGTGCCGTGATGGTGCTGCAAAAGCTCGGCGATCACCCGCCGGCAATTGCGCAGCCACCAGCGATGCTCGCGGGTCAGCACCGGGTCGATGGTGGCGGTGTGCCAGAAGGCGAAATAGATGCGCCAGTCCTCGACGGCATCCGGCGACACCGGCAGCAGCGCGGACAGGCTGGCGACGAGATCCCCGCCGCTCGTCGCAAGCGCCGCATCGAACCGCTGCTGCGATCGCTCGGCCGCCGCGCGATAGGCCCACAGCAGCAGTTCGTGCCGGTTGGCGAAATAATGGGTGATGACGGTGGTGCTGCACTCCGCATCGGCGGCCAGCCGACGGTAGCTGACGGCCTCCAGCCCGCCCTCGGCGATCAGCGCGCCGGCACGCTCGGCAATGCGGCGGCGGCGGGTATCGTGATCGACGGGGGCGGGCATGACGTCCTTGCGCGGAGAGGCGGGCTCCTGTCCTTATCGCAGAAACACGGCCCGCACATCCGGCGTCCGCGACGGCTCCGGCCCGGTCTCAGTGCCCGCGCTGGTCGAACCGCCGCCCGACCATGGCGCCCGCGATGTTGATCTTCTGGATGTCGATCACGCCGCCGGCGATGCCCCAGCCCCAGCTGTCGCGCAGCCGGCGCTCCATCGGGAATTCGCGCGAATAGCCATAGGCACCCATCAGCTGGACGGCGTCGCCCGTCACCTCGCGGGCGATGCCGTTGGCGAAGCATTTGCCGATCGAGGCGTCGATGATGTCGGGCGTGTCCGAGCCGGAGCGCGACGCCGCGCGATGGATCAGCAACCGGGCGGCATCGACCTTCATCCGCATCTCCGCCAGCTTGAGCTGGACCGCCTGGAACTCGACGATCGGCTTGCCGAACTGGCGCCGCTCCTGGACGTACTCCAGCACATCCTCCAGCGCGCCCGAGGCCTGGCCGAGCGCCATCGTGGCGTTGCCGCACCGCTCCAGATCGAAGGCCTCCATCAGCTTGCGGAAGCCACCCGCCGGTACGACCAGATTGTCCAGCGGAACGCTGCAGGCATCGAAGAAGAGGTCGCTGGACGGGACCCCGCGAAATCCCATCAGGCTTTCCGGCGCGCCGAACGTCAGGCCGGGCGTGTCCTTCTCGACATAGACCGCGCCGATGCCCTTCGCGCCCTTCTCCTCCGAAAGCCGGCAATAGACGACATAGCCGTCGGCATGGCCGCCGCCCGAACACCAGCGCTTCTGGCCGTCGAGGATGATCCGGCCGCCTTCGATCCGGGCACGGCTACTCAGGTCGGTCAGCGCGGTGCCGGCGTCCGGCTCGGACATGGCCACCGCGACCACGATATCGCCCCGGCACACCGCCGGGATCACCCGGCGCTTGAGCGCATCGCCGCCGAACTTCTCGATCGCGCGCACCGGCCCGACACTGGATTCGAAGATGGGAAAGGCGACCGCCGAGGAGATCTTGGCGAATTCCTCCAGCACGATCAGCGCGGAGAGATTGTCCAGCCCCATGCCGCCGAGTTCCGGATCGACGTTGATGCCGAGGAAACCCATCTCCGCATAACGACGAACGAGATCGCGCGAGGGCGGCGCGTTGCGCGCTTCGAGATCGGCGGCGAGGGCGGGAAGCTCCTGCCGCGCGAAGCGGCGTGCCGCCTGCTGGAGCTCGATCTGCTCGTCGCTCAACTCGAAATTCATCGGGTCCCCTCCGCGGATGTTCCGGACTCATCGGCCCGTCCATCCCGCTCATAAGGGCATCGGCAGTCTATGTATACTAATTGAGTCGATAAATATATTTATGATCACATATGGGTTATCGAAGCTGCGCGAGCGCGCTCAGCATGAGATCCATCGTCCTGCGGCAATCGGCGATCTGATCCGGCGCGAGCGGCGCCACCATCGCATCGAACACCTCGATGCTGCGTTGATTACAGGCGTCGGCGACGAGGCGGCCGCGCTCGGTGAGCAGGATGGTGACGACACGCTGGTCCGCCCCCGCCCGCCGCCGCTCGATATAGCCGATCCGCTCCAGCCGCTGCACCATGTGCGACACGGTCGATTGCGGCAGCAGCAGCAGGTCGACGATCTCACCCGCGCCGAGTTCGCCCCGCTCCAGGGCGAGGACAAGGACGCGCGAACTGTTGAGATCGATGTCGAATTCGCGGAACAGCGGATTTACCACCCGCGCCAGCTGGGCGCTCAGCTGGTGGATCGGGAAGGAGAGGCGATCGGTATAGTGGAGATGCCCCGCCTCCAGCGCATCCTGCTTGCCAGGCGTGTCGCCCATTCCGCTCCCTTCGCATGTCACCAGATGGAGGCGCCGGGATTGGCTTCGACCAGCGCGATCATCCGGAAAATCGCATCGCATATCGGCGTCGCCACGCCTAGCTTCGCACCCTCCCGGGACACCGCGCCGGCCAGCGCCTCATTCTCGGTGCGCCGCCCCATCCGCAGATCGGCGGCCATCGACGGGACATGATCCGGGACGGCGGCGAAGACTCCGTCCGCGCGCGCCAGGATCGCATCGCGATCGAGGATGACTCCGCGTGCGTGCGCGACGGCGGCGATCTCGCCGATCATCATCGCCATCAGTTCCTGTCCCGCCGCCGATCCCGCGATCCTGCCGATCCGCAACCGGGTCAGCGCGGAAAGTGAGGACATCGTCCCGGCCATCGCCAGCTTGGTCCAGATGAAGGACTGGATATCGTCCAGCACCTCGGCGCGCAGCCCGCTGGCTTCCAGTTCGCGCGCGAGCGCATCGAGCGGCGCCCGCCCAAGCGCGCCGGAGACCGCGCCGAAGCGGGTGAAACCTCGCCCGGAGACGTCATTGCCGGTGATCGCGACGAGGCCGGGCGCCAGCACATCGCCACCCACCTCGCTGACCCCGCAAGCCAGCGGCGTATCGGGCAAGGCGGCCGCCACCGCCTCCACCGCGCCGAGGCCGTTGCAGAGCGGTAAAGCCCACGTCGCGGGTCCGAACAGGGGCCGGGCGGACGATGCCGCAGCCGCCAGGTCATAGGCCTTGGTCAGGAACAGCACGACATCGACCGGCCCAACCTCCGCCGGATCGGTGGTGGCGCGCACCGCCACGCGCCATTCCTCCCCGCTGTTGGGGATGTGCAGGCGCAGGCCATCGGATCGGATCGCCTCGACATGCGCGGGCGACCGGCCGACCAGCCACACATCGCGGCCGGCGCGGGCCAGCATGCCCGCATAGAGCGATCCCATCGCCCCCGCGCCGACCACCGCGATGCGCATGGCCTCAGGCGCCGGCGAGTTCGGCGACGGTGCGGTGGTAATGCTGGATGCCGGGCTCGTTGCGGCCGATCAAGAAGCGATCGTTGGCGCCCGATCGCAGGCCCTGCTGAATGCCGAAGCCGATCGGATAATCCTCCTCGCTTACCGCTTCCCAGGCAAGCGCGCTGAACGCCTCGCTGTCGGCGATCTCCTCCGCCGTCTCGGGCTTCTTTGCCGAGAGGATGGTCTGGATCGTCACCGACTGCTCGGGCGTCTCGCCCGGCAGGATCTGGCTCACCAGGCAGTGGCCGCCGCGAATCCCCGACAGCTGGAAGTTCGGGAAGACGCAGTGGATCTGGCGGATATAGGCCTCCGCATCCCATTCGCTCTCCGGCTTCTCCGCCAGCTCGCCGAGGTTGCGGCGGCCCATCGTCAGCAACTGGTGATGGCCGTAGACCTCATGCACCAGCAGGTTGCCGATCGTGTGCTTGGCCAGCGTGTTCGCATGGACGGTGTCGTGGTGATAGGCTTCCAGATAGCCGTCCATCGTCACCTTCCAGCCCGGCCCCGGCAGCGGTCGCTGGTCGACCACATACCAGTTTCCGAGCTCCATCTTCTCCAGCTGGCCGCGCATGTCGCCCAGCCAGTCCTGCATGTCGATGGGCTCGCCCGGTGTCAGGATCGCCCAGACGACGCCGGCCACCTCCTCCGATGGCAATTCGGTCAACCCCAGTTCGGCGGGATCGGCCTCGCCGAACTTGGCCTTGCCGTACATGCCGACCAGCTTGCCCGCGCTGTCGTAGCTCCAGCTATGGTAGGGGCAGACGAAGCGCGGCTGGTTGCCCTTGCCCTCGGGGCAGACCTTGGCGCCACGATGGCGGCAGACGTTGAGGAAAACGCGCGCCTTGCCGTCCTTGCCGCGCACCGCGAGCACCGGCTTGGTCATCACCACGCGCGAGACATAGTCGCCCGGATTGGGAATCTCGATCGAAAGGATCAGCGCCTGCGGGCGGCGGAAGAAAATCGCCTCGAACTCATGCCGGAAGCGATCGGGATCGAGATAGGCCGCGACCGGCAGCTCCATCAGATCGGGCGCTTGGTCGGTGGTGCCGGCCTGCAGGTGATCGAGCGCCCGGCGCGCGAATTCGGTGCTGGTGTTGGACCGCTTCATATCTCTCCTCCGGGACGCGGAACGCGCTGGACGCGTCCTCCGTAAAATTATATCGATATCGATATAGTTGGTTTGGATGCGCGCGCAAAGCGCAAATTTGGGAGAGACGCGATGGGCCTTTCACTGGAGCAGCGGATCGATCGGCTGGAGGCCCGCGCGGCCATCGCGGAACTGTGCATGGATTATTGCACGGCGTGCGACGATCGCGACATGGCGCTGCTGGAAAGCTGCTTCACCGAGGATGTGCGGCTGCAATCGAAGGACGGCCTGATGGACGCCACCGGCATCGGCGAGGTGATGGCGATGTTCCGCCGCATGCTCGAGATTCGCGGGCCGGGCTATCACTGGACGCACGATCGCACGATCCGCTTCGACGATGCCGATCCCGACCGGGCGACCGGCCTGACCCTCGCCCATGCCGAGACCACCCCGCACGGCAAGGCCAGCATCGCCGGCATCCGCTATTATGACGATTACCGGCGCGAAGGCGGCCGCTGGAAGTTCTCCGCGCGGACGCTGGCCTTCCTCTATTACATGCCGATGGCCGACTTCGTCGCCCATTTCCCGACGCCCGAGCGCATGGGAATCGGCGGCGACTGGCGCCGGGCCGATTTTCCCGAGACACTGCCGACCTGGCCGGGCTGAACCTGGAGCATCCTGCATCGACTCGAAATCACCCCGACCCCGTTCGGACTGAGCCTGTCGAAGGACGAACGGGGATATGGCGCGGAATGATCAGTAGGCCGCTTCGTCCGCCACCCGCAGCGCCTCGCGATAGCCGGCGAGCGCCGCCCACAGCACCGTCGCGGCGCAGATGCTGGCGCCGAAGCAGACGATCGCCAGCGACTGGCCGACCGCGCCGGTATCGTGGAAGACATGGTCGGTCAGCAGCGCGATCAAGGTCGGCGGGATCGCGACGCCGACCAGCGAGACGGTGAACATATAGATCGACGCCGCGACCCCCCGCATCCGAGGCGGCGTGACGATCTGCAGCGCCGCCGCATTGGTCGGCATCGGCAGGCTGCCGATGAAGGTGACGAGCCCGACCAGCACGAGCGCCGCGCCGTAGCTCGGCACGAACGGCACCAGCGCGGCGATCGGCGCGATCAGCGTCGAGCTCCAGGCGGCGATCCGCATGTTGCTGTCGCGATGACCCCTGCCGGCCAGCCAGCGCGCGATCTGCGGGCCGCACAGGACGCCAATGCAGCCGACCACCAGGGTGATCAGGCCGTAATGCAGCCCGATCGTGCCCAATGGCATCTTGAAATGGCGGATCAGGAAGGTCGGCATCCAGGCCGGGAAGGCATAGAAGGTGATCGTCTGCAGCGAGATGCCGCCGTAGAATCCGCCATAGAAACGCCACTGGCCGGACAAATGGCGCACCACCGTGCCGATCGGCGGGGCATGGGGCTCGGCATGCGTGGCATGCGCACGGCGCGGCTCGCGGATGCCGAGCATCAGCAAGGTCGGGATCAGGCCGATCGCGCCCGCGACCATGAAGGTCAGCCGCCAGCCTTCCAGACCGCCCTGCCCGCCCGTCGCGACCACGCTCTTCACCACCGCGCCACCGAGGATCAGCGCGATGCCGCCGCCGAGATAGGGGCCGAGCAGGAACAGCCCCATGGCGCGCGGCAACCGGTCGCGCGTGAAGTAATCGGCGATCAGGCTCCAGGCGGCGGGCATCAGGCAGGCCTCGGTGGCGCCCACCGCGAAACGCGCGGCGAACAGCCAGCCATAGGTCGGCGCGAAACCGCAGCCGATCGTGAACAGGCTCCAGACGGCGATGACGATCAGGCAGATGTTGCGCCGATGCCCGGCATCGGCCAGCCGCCCGCCGAACGGCGCGCCGATCGCATAAGCCACCACGAACGCGACGCCGAGCAGCAGGCTGACCTGCGTATCGTCGAGCGTGAAGGCGTGGCGGACCGGCTCGACCAGCAGGTTCATCACCTGGCGATCGATGAAGGCGAAAGTGTAGGCGAGCAGCAGCACGACCGTGACGAACCAGGCGTAGCCGCCATTGCGCCGCCGCCCCGTATCCTCCGCCGCCTGCGGCTCCGCCCCGCTCACCTCGACATAGTTCATGGCCGCGCCGCCGGCGCCGTCATCCCGGTCACGCCGCCAGCTTGGAGAGAGGCAGGGTCATCTCGCCACCCATGCCCTGCCGGGCGCGGCGGAGCATCAGCTCGTAGGTGAGCTTCAGATAGGTCGCCTCGGCGAGCAGGCCCTGGATGCGCGCGCACCCTTCGGGCGGGATCTCGATCGCGTCGGACCGCGCGAGGCGGACATCCAGCTTCGCGGCATATTCGTAGGTCACCATCAGCGCGGCGGCGTCCTCGATCCTGTCCGCCATCACGATCGCGCCGTGCCACGGCATCATCACCGCGACCGTGTCGTCGCGCAGCGCCGGGCCGATCGCCTCGATCGTGTCGTCGGGGCTGATCGCGATCCGGTTGAAGAAATAGGTGCAGAGATTCTGGTACATCTTGAGCGGCCGGCAGAAGGCCGACTGCGCCGTGCCCCATTCGCCATGGGTGTGGACGACCGCGTTGATGTCCGGGCGCCGCATGTAGATGCACTGGTGGAAATCGATGCCGGGGCTCACCTGCCGTGTGCTCTCCCGCACGTTGCCGTCGAAATCGATGAGCACGAGATCGTCCTCGGTCATCTCCTCGAAGCAGAGATCGAGCACGTTGGTCCAGTAGAGATCCTTGCCCGGCACCCGCATGCTGACATGGCCGCCGATCGTGTTGCCGAGGCCTGCGGCACCCAGGCCGTGGCAGGCATCAAGGATCTTGGCGCGGATTTGCTCGTCATTCATGGCAGGTCTCCTGGCTTCGACGCATCGTCAGGCGGGGGCGAGCGCGTGGATCTGGAAGAAATCGGCCAGCGCCGCCGCGCTCGCCGCCGGCTGCTGGTCGAGGAAGAAATGGCCGCCGGGCACGGTGGCGGTGGTGACGTCGGCACAGCGCTCGCGCCATTCGGCGCCGATGTCGAACAGGGTGGTCATGATGCCGTTCGCCGCCCACAGGGCCAGCATCGGCCGCGCGATCTTGGTGTCGATATCGGCCGCGTCATGATCGAGATCGATCGAACGGCCGGCGCGATAATCGCCGCACGAGGCTGCGATCATCGCCGGATCGCGCCAGCAGCGGCGATATTCCGCGAGCATGGCGGGATCGAAGGCCGACAGGGAGGTGCCGCCGTTGGAACCCAGGCAATGTTCGAAATAATAATCCGGGTCGGCGCCGATCATGCGCTCCGGATGGGGCGCCGGCTGCGGCAGGAAATACCATTGCCAATAGGTCTGGGCGATGCGGCGGTCCGCCTTCATGTACATCGCCCAGGTCGGCACCAGATCCAGCGCGGCGAAGGCGAGCACGCGATCGGGCCAGTCGAGCGTCAGGCGATGCGCGACGCGGCCGCCGCGATCATGCCCCGCGACGAAGAAATGCTCGTGGCCGAGCGCCTCCATCAGCAGCACCTGGTCGCGCGCCATGGCCCGGAAGCTGTAGGGCGCGTGATCCGCGGTGTCGGCCGGCTTGGCGCTGTCGCCATAGCCGCGCAGATCGGGGCAGACGACCGTGAAGCGATCGGTCAGCAGCGGCGCGACCCTGGCCCACATGAAGCGGTTCTGCGGATAGCCGTGCAGCAGCAGCAACGCGGGGCCACTGCCTGCGGTCGCGAAGGCGATCTCGACTCCCTCGACATGGAGGCGGTCCTGGCGGAACCCTTCGAACATCGACTCTCCAGACGCTTCGCTTTTCATCTGTATACGCAACGCTACTGCTACGTGCATAGTAAGATTTGCGGCCTCGGATGTCCGGACGCCGCGAAACCATCGGCGTCAGGGCGTCGCGCGGCCCTGCAGGATCTGGCGGCCGATGATGAGCTTCTGCACCTCGGACGCGCCCTCGTAGATGCGCATCGGCCGCGCCTCGCGATACAGGCGCTCGATCACGCTGCCGCGCGTCACGCCCATGCCGCCCGCCAACTGCACGCCGCGATCGACGATCCGCCCCGCCGCCTCGGCGCCGGCCAGCTTCGCCATGGACGGGCCGTAGGAGCCGCGATCGCCGCGCACGTCATGCGCCCAGGCGGCGCGGTAGACGGCCAGAGCGGCGGTATCGAGGTCGGTCGCCATGTCGGCGATCGCCATCTGCACGCTCTGCAGCTCGCTCATCGGCTTGCCGAACAGGATGCGGGACCGCACCCGCGCCAGCGTCTCGGCATAAGCCCGCCGCGCAAGCCCGATGGCGGCGCCGCCGACCGAGGGGCGGAAGATGTCGAACGCGCCCATCGCCACCTTGAAGCCCTGCCCGGCCTCGCCGATCAGCGCCCCGGGACCGACCCGGCAGCCGTGGAAAGCGACGCTTGCGGCCGGATGCTCGGCGATGAACTCGATCGGCGGCCCGCATTCCAGGCCCGGCGTGTCGGCATCGACGATGAAGGCGGACAGGCCGCGCGAGCCCGGCGCCTCGCCGGTGCGGGCGATGACGATATAATGATCGGCGAAGCCGGCATTGGAGATCAGCGTCTTGGCGCCGTCGAGCACATAGCCGTCGCCATCGCGCGTGGCGATTGTGGCGGTGGCGGCGACATCCGATCCGCCCTCCGGCTCGGTCAGCGCGAAGGCCGCGACCGCCTCGCCCGTGCGGCAGCGGGGCAGATAGCGTTCCTTCTGCGCCGCCGTGCCATGCTGCTGGATCGCCAGCGTGCCGATGCCCTGCATGGTGAACATGGCATCGTGCAGCGCCTCTTCGTAGGTCAGCCCCTCGCGGATCACGCAGAGCGAGCGGACATCGAAGGCGGCGACATCGGCCGGCACCACGAAATCGAGCAAACCGGCCGCCCCGAGCGACCGCACGATCGCCCGGCAATGCTCCGCGAAATCCGGGTCGGGAGTCTTGCGATGCTCCGCCGCCGACCAGTCGCCGACACGCGCGGCCAGCGCATGATGCGGCTTGTCGAAAAAGGGCCAGTCGACCAGCGACCAGCCGGGCTCACCTGTCTCGCTCATGCCTTGATCGCCTCGGGATTGCCGGAGAAGGTGGCGTCGTAGCGGTCGCCCGCCGCGCCGCCCACCGGAAGGATGGCGTCGATCCGCGCGATCTCGTCCTCGGTCAGCGCGATATCCACGGCGCCGACATTCTCTTCCAGATATTTGACGCGCTTGGTGCCGGGGATGGGCACGATGTCCTGTCCGCGATGAAACAGCCAGGCGATGGCGATCTGGCCGGCGGTGCAGCCCTTCTGCCCGGCGAGCGCGCGGACATGGTCGACCAGCGCCAGGTTGGCATCGAAATTGGCGCCCTGGAAGCGCGGCGAGGTCAGGCGGAAATCGTCCTTGGACAATTCCTCGGCCTTGTGGATCGCGCCGGTCAGGAAACCGCGCCCCAGCGGGCTGTAGGCGATGAAGGTGATGCCCAATTCACGGCAGAGCGGCAGCACCGCAAGCTCCGGCTCCCGCGTCCAGAGCGAATATTCCGATTGCAGCGCCGCGATCGGATGGGTGGCATGGGCGCGGGCCAGCACGTCGGCCGACACTTCGGACAGGCCGATCGCGCGGATCTTGCCCTCGGCCACCAGATCGCCCAGCGCGCCGACCGTCTCCTCGATCGGCACCTTGGGATCCGCGCGGTGGACGTAATAGAGATCGATCGTCTCCACCTGGAGCCGCCGCAGCGATTCCTCGCAGCATTGCCGCATATAGGCCGGCGAATTGTCAATCCCGCGATCGTAGGTGCTGCCGAGCGGGCCGTCGGGATCGCGGACCACGCCGAACTTGCTGGCGATGGTGATGGCGTCGCGCCGGCCCCTGGCGAAGCTGCCGACGAGCGCCTCGTTATGGCCGCGGCCATAGACGTTGGACGTGTCGTAATGGGTGACGCCCAGCTCGAAGGCCCGCTCCAGCGTCGCGAGCGACTGGACGTCGTCGGGCTCGCCGTAGAATTCGGACATGCCCATGCAGCCGAGGCCGATGATCGAGCTCGAAACGCCCGATGCTCCCAAGGTGATGGCGCGCATCAGGCGTCTCCCAGATTCTCGATGATCGTGGCGGTGCCGAGCCCGCCCGCGCAGCAGATCGCCTGCAAGGCATAGCGCCCCTTGCGGCGTTCCAGCTCGTTCAGCATCGTCGTCATGATCCGGGCTCCGGTGGCGCCCAGCGGATGGCCGAGCGCGATCGCGCCGCCATTGACGTTCAGCCGGTCGTGGCCGACGCCGATCTCCTTCATGTAGACCATCGGCACCGAGGCGAAGGCCTCGTTGACCTCGAAAATGTCGATATCCTCGACCGCCAGGCCGGCACGGGCCAGCACCTTGCGCGTGGCGCCGATCGGCCCGGTGAGCATCAGCTCCGGGTCCGACCCGACCACGGCGACATCGACGATGCGCGCGCGCGGCTTGAGGCCCAGTTCCCGCGCCTTCTCGGCCGACATCAGCAGCACCGCCGCCGCGCCGTCGCAAATCTGCGAGGCATTGCCGGCGGAGACGCGGCCGTCCTCCGGCCGGAACACGCGCTTGAGCGTCGCCAGTTTCTCCATGGTCGATCCCCGGCGGATCGTCTCGTCGGCGGCGAGCGGCGCGCGCGGTTCTTCCGCCGGTGTCTCCGCGATCGCATCGATATCGACCGGCACGATCTCGCGATCGAAGCGGCCGCCATCGGCGGCGGCGGCGGCGCGCGCATGGCTCTCGACCGCGAAAGCATCGTGATCCTCCCGGCTCAGGCCCCAGCGATCCGAGATCACCTCGGCCGCCTCGCCCTGCGACGTCAGGTCGAAACGCTCGTTGAGCAGCCAGCCGAAGGTCTCGCCATGGACATCGCGATTGCCGCCCATCGGCACGCGGCTCATGCTCTCCGCGCCGCCCGCGACGACGACATCGGCGACACCCGCCGCGATCGACGCATATGCGGCGTGGATCGCCGCCTCCGACGAGCCGCACTTGCGATCGACCGTCATGCCCGGGATCGTTTCCGGCCAGCCCGCCGACAGCAGCGCCGTGCGCGCGATATTGCCGCATTGCTCGCCCACCTGCGTGACGCAGCCGAACACCACGTCCTCCACCTGCTCGGGCGCGACGCCGGTACGCTCGCTCAGCGCCTTGAGCAGGACAGTGGCGAGATGATCGGCGCGCACGCCGGCGAGCGCCCCGCGGAACCGGCCGATCGGCGTCCGCACCGCATCGATGATGACGACCTGCCGCATCAGTTGATCCTCAGCCCCGAGCCCGGAATGCGCGTTCCGCTCTCGTCATAGTCGTAGACGCCGCGCCCGACCTTGCGGCCGTGGCGCCCGGCCTTCACCATCTTGATGATCAGCGGGCACGGCCGGAATTTCTCGCCCATCACGCCGTGGAGATAGTGGAGCACGCGCAGCCGCGTGTCCCAGCCGGTGAGGTCGCCCAGCTCCAGCGGGCCCATCGGATGGTTGAAGGCCATGCGCAGAGCCTTGTCGATATCCTCGGCCGAGGCGACACCTTCCGCCAGCATGTACATCGCCTCATTGCCCATCATCGCCGACATGCGGCTGGTGGTGAAGCCCGGCGCCTCGTTGACGACGATATGATCCTTGCCCATGCGGCCGACCCAGGCGATCGCCGTCACCAGCGCCTCGTCGCTGGTCTCCAGCCCCTTGATGATCTCGACAAGCTTCATCTTGGGCACGGGATTGAAGAAATGCATGCCGATCACGCGGGCGGGCGTGTCGATCGCGGCGGCGAGCTCGCTGATGCTCAGCGCCGAGGTGTTGGTGGCGAGCAGCGCGTCGGCCGGCAGGATCGCCGCGGCCTTCTGCAGGATCTGCTGCTTGATGCCGAGCTCCTCGGTCGCCGTCTCCACGAGGAGCGCGGCGTCGCCCGCCTGCTCGTCGATCGCGGCGGACACGGTGATACGCCCCTTGGCCGCCTCGGCCACTCCCGCCTCGATCTTGCCGCGCGCGACGCCATCGTCGATCAGCCTGGCGATCTGTGCGACGGCCTTGCCGCGCTGCGCCTCGTTCGTGTCGACCAGCAGCACGTCCGATCCGCTGACCGCGAAGCCGTGCGCGATACCGGTGCCCATCAGCCCCGCGCCGATAACGACAACCTTGCCTTCTGCCTTCATGGGATCCTCATGGCTGTGCGAATGGCATGCTGCATCATTCGCCGGTGAAGCGCGGCGGCCGTTTCTCGGTGAAGGCGGCGGCGGCCTCCGCCCGGTCCGCGGTGTTGGTGAGCAAGGCGAACAGGCTCTTCTCGATGCCGAGGCCCGTCGCGAGATCGGTGGCGGTGCCCGCCAGCGCCGCCTCCTTGCAATAAGCGATCGCCGCCGGCGGGCGGCTCGCGATCAGGTCGGCAATGGCCAGCGCCTCGGCGATGGCATCCTCGCGGGTCTCGGCCAGCCGCGTCACCAGCCCGATGCGATGCGCCTCGGCGGCGTCGATCCGCGCGGCGGTGAGCAGCATGTCGAGTGCGCGGGACAGGCCGATGAGGCGCGGCAGGCGCTGCGTGCCACCGCCGCCGGGGATCAGGCCCAGCGCCGTCTCGGTGAGGCCCAGCTTCGCATTGCCCGCCGCGACGCGGATGTCGCAGGCCATGGCGATCTCCAGCCCGCCGCCCAGGCAGATGCCGTGGATCGCGGCGATCACCGGCTTGGACACGCGATCGAGCGCCTCGATCCAGCTCGTCGGCATGAGCCTGCGCCGTTCGCCGACAGGGGAGAGGCGCCCGCGCCCCTCCTTGATGTCGGCGCCCGCGCAGAAAGCCTTCTCGCCCGCGCCCGTGATGACGATCGCGGCGATGGCCGGATCGGCGTCGAGCTCCGCCATCAGGACGGGGAAGCGCTGGCGGATCGCGTCGTTGAACGCATTCATCGCCTCGGGCCGGTTGAACTGGACGAGGGCGACGGCGCCGCGCCGCTCCAGCAGCAGTTCGCCGCTCATGCCGGCGCCCTTTCGGCCAGCTTCGCGACCTCCCGGTCCCAGGTGGCGGCGCCGATGCCGCGTTCGCGCAATTCCTTCTTGCGGACCTTCTCGCTGGCGGTGAGCGGCAGGGCGGCGATATATTCGATGTAGCGCGGCACCATGAAGGCAGGCAGCTTGCTCTCCGCCCACCGCGCCAGCTCAGCGGGATCGAGGGCCGCACCCTCCGCCAGGACGACGAAGGCCATCACCTCGTCCTCGCCCGCCGCCTCGTCGGCGCGAACGCCGACCACGGCGCATTCGATCACGGCGGGATGCGAGCGGACCCCGGCCTCGACCTCGAAGGAGGAGATGTTCTCGCCCCGGCGACGGAGCGCATCCTTCACGCGGTCGACGAAATAATACCAGCCGTCCGCATCGCGCCGCAGGCCGTCGCCGGTGTGGAACCAGAGATCGCGCCACGCCTCGACGGTCTTTTCGGGCATGCCGAGATATTCGCGGCAGATGATGCCGGGCACCTTCGGCCGGATCAGCAATTCGCCCGACTGCCCTTCCGGCACGTCGAGGCCCGTCTCGGGATCGGCGAGGCGGATCTCGTAGAACTGGTCCACGAGCACGCCCGAGGCGCCGTCGGGCCGCTCCGCGCCGAACGGCGTCATGAAGACGTTGGAAATCTCGGTCTGGCCGAAGCCGTCGACGAAATCGATCGGGCCGAACCGCTCGACGAACTGGCGGCCGAGCGCCGGCGCCAGTGGTGCCGCGTAGATGGTCCGCACCTTGTGCGCGCGATCGTCGGGCGACGGCGGCTGCGCGAGAATGAAGGACATGGTCGCGCCGAGCAGGTTGGTGACGGTCGCGCCCGATCGCTTCGCGCGGCCCGCCCAGTCGGAGGCGCTGAAGCGCGGATAGAGGACGACCTGCGCCCCGGCGATGAGGCCGGGATAGACGGTGAGGAATTGCGCATTGCCGTGGAAGAGCGGGAAGCCCGTCATATAGACGTCCTCCTCGGTCAGCCGCGTCAGTTGCACGTCCTCCTCGGCGAAGAAGTAGAATTGGGAGTGCGGCATGAGCACGCCCTTGGACGGGCCGGTCGTCCCCGACGTCATCAGCACGGCGGCGGGATCGCTCGGCAGGATGGCGACTCCGGGATTCGTGTCGGCGTCCGACAGCAGATCCTCGTAGGCGCCGACGGCGATGCGGCGGAACCGGGGAAGCGGCCCCGCGCCCGCCACCAGATAGACGGCCTCGAGATCGGGCAACTCATCCTCGATTTCGACGAGACGTTCGGCCAGCGCCGCGGTCGTCACCACGATGCGCGCCTTGGACAGCTTGAGCGGATGCGCCAGGAAGCTGCCCTTATAGGCATCGCTGATCACCACCTCGATCGCGCCGATCTTGGTGAGGCCGAACCACAGGAAGATGAATTCGGGGCAATTGGGCAGGAGCAGCCCGACCATGTCGCCCTTGCCCACGCCCTTGGCCGCGAAACCGTGGCCGACGCGGTTGGCGAGCGCGTTGGTCTCGGCGAAGCTCCAGGGACGGCCGCCATCCTTCCAGTGGAGGAAGGGCTTGTCGGCGCGGATTGTTGCCTGATGCTCCAGCACCTGCGGCAGCGTCCAGCTCTCGCGTGGGAAATGCGGCTCGAAATATGGAAAGGTGATCATCATCCTGCCCCGCCCGCCAGCCGCCTCATGACGACCGGGCTCTCTCCGTATATTTATGCATAGTTGATGTATACATATATACGCCGGGCGCAAGCAAAACCGCGCTCAGAATTCCAGATTTGCGATCGCAACGAGGAGGCGCAGCCCCGCGAGGGCCTCAATCGACCGTGGAGTCGCCCATCGATATATATTCGGCGAGCACATCGCCCTGCACGGTGACGTGGCGGCGCATCACCTCGGCGGCCGCCTGGCCGTCACCGGCGAGAATCGCCTCCAGGATACGGCCATGATCCACCTGGTTCGATTCCGAGCGGCCATATTGGCGTAGCTGGAATCGGCGGTAGGGCAAGGTGTGCAGCGCGAGCTTGTCGGTCGTCTCGATCAGCACGCTGTTGTGCGTGGCCTGCATGATCAGCATGTGGAAACGGCGGCCCAGCCGCGCATATTCCGCATCGTCGCCGGCTTCCAGCTTCTCGGCGGAGCGTTCGTGCGTCTCCACCAGCATTTCCTTCTCGCGCGCGGTGATCCGCGTCGCCGCGAAGCGGGCGCACAGGGATTCGAGCTCGGAAACCGTCTCGAACATATGGATGAGGCGGGGCAGATCCAGCCGCGCCACGGTGGCGGGCCGGCGCGGGCGCTTCTCGATCAGGCCGGCCTGGAGCAGCTGCAGCATCGCCTCGCGCACCGGCGTGCGGGAAACGCCGAAGCGCTCCGTCAGCGAATCCTCGTCGATCGGCGTTCCGGGCAGCAGCTTGCCGGTGAAGATTTCGCTCTCGATCGCCATGCGCACGGCGCTGGCATGGGTGACGCGATGCTGTTTCGGACGCCGCTCGACCGCGGCCAGGCTGTCCGCAAAATCATCCTCCGCCCGCTTCAGCCCGCTCTCCAAGTCCGCCATCGTTCGCTTATCCGTATGCGATTAAATCCCAACCTATACGGCGCGGCGCGCCAGAAGACGAGCGGCCTTTACGGCCGGCATGCCAATTTCCACCCCGGCGGCGCGGGCCAGTGCATTGGCTCCGCTGATGATGCCGTCGCGATAGCTCGAAAGGCCGTCGCCCATCGCCGCCAGACGCGCATTTACCGTGGCGCCCGCGAGGCCATCCGACTCGACGATCGCGAGCCCCGCCATTCCCGAATCCTCCAGCCCGCCGCCGCCATCCGAGCAGATGAAGCCGAACGGGCGCACCTGGCGGAGATAGGGCACGGCGCTGCGGCCCGTATGGCCGGCCGTGACGAGCACATGGGCGACATCCTCGGGCAGGCCGAAGGCGATGGAATCGGTGCAGATCACGAGATGCTCCGGCACGCTGTCGTCGACGACGGTGCGGTTGGTCACCTGGCCGGCATCGGGATCGAGGGGATCGGCTTCCAGCATCAGCGCCGCCGCCTCGCGGACGGGCATGCCGGCGCGCACGCCGCAATCCTGCGCCGGCCGGTTGAGGAAGCTGATCACGCCCTGATGGTACAGGCTCTCGCCATCACCCAATCGGACCGTCATCACATCGGCCACCGCCGCCGGGATATTGAGCGCCTCCAGATACCAGAGCCCCGCGATCGACGCGCCGCCCGGCCCCACCCCGCAATCCACCCCGATCGCGCCGCGCGGCGCCTCCGCCCCGATGAAGCGGGCCGGCAGCACGCCGCAATAAGAGGCGTTGATCGCGATATCGCGCCCACGGTTGGCGGGCTCGACATGATAAGCCGAATCCATCGCCATGATCCGCCCCCGATCCGATCGGTGCATCTCCCGCTGCAGGGATTCGGCCATATCACTCTCCGTCCAGTATATCTGATGTCATCAATACATATATTCAATGCTTGCCGCTAGACACCGCTCCGCCCATAGACAGGCCGATGATCCACCCTCCCCTCCCGCTTGTTCGGCCGCACGGATGACGGCCGAGCGCACCATCCGCGATCGCACGGCGATCGTCGGCGTCGGCGCCACGCCTTATTACAAGCGTGGCCGGTCTTCGCCGCAGACGCTCGACGAGATGGTCGGCAAGGCGATCCTCGCCGCGCTCGACGATGCCGGGCTGAAGCCGGCCGACGTCGATGGCTTCGCCTATTTCGCCGGCGGCTTCGACACGCCGATGCTCACCGAGATGCTCGGCATCCCGGAAATCCGCTTCACCGCGACGCTCACCGGCACGGGCGGCGGATCGGCCGGCGCCGTCGGGCTCGCGGCGGCCGCCATCGTCTCGGGCCAGGCCGACGTCGTCGTCGTCGTCGGCGGCAACCAGATGGATGCGCTCCGCTTCGGCGCGATCACCGCATCCTATCCCGCGACACCCGAAAACGCCTTTTTCGGCGCGACCGGGCTGGTCGGCCCCGGCCACATGTTCGCCCTGCTCGCGCGGCGGCACATGGCACTCTACGGCACGACGCGCGACCATTTCGCCGAGGTGGCGCTGGCGATCCGCGAGAATGCCGTCACCAATCCGCGCGCGGTGATGCACGGCCGCCCGCTCACCCGCGAGGATTATTTCGCCGCGCCGATGATCGCCGATCCCCATTGCCTCTACGATTTCTGCCTGGAGACGGACGGCGCCATCGCGGTGATCGTCACCACCGCCGAGCGCGCGCGCGATCTCCGCCAGAAACCGGTCTCCGTACTCGCCTGCGCGCATGGCGGCGCACGCGACTGGGGTCGGTCGATCTACTGGATGAACATGCCCGACGCAGTCTTCGCCTCCTCCGGGCACGGCATCGTCGCCCAGCGGCTGTACGAGCAGGCCGGGATCGGCCCGCAGGATGTCGATGGTGCGCAGATCTACGATCATTTCTCCAGCCAGGTGATCCTGCAACTCGAGGATTACGGCTTCTGCCCGCGCGGCGAGGGCGGGCCTTTCGTCGGCTCCGGCGCGATCCGGCGGGATGGCGCGCTTCCGATCAACACCGATGGCGGCCAGCTGAGCTGCGGCTACGTCTGGGGCATGACCCATGTCCGCGAGGCCGTCGAGCAATTGCGCGGCACGGCGATCAACCAGCTCCCCGATCCCGAGGTGATGCTCGTCACCGGCGGGCCTTCGGTGCTGCCGGTGAGCGGCCTGCTCCTGAGGAAAAGCTGATGGACGATCGCATCGCCAAGGCGCCGCCGTCCGGCATGGCGCTGACCGCCAACGCCTGGACCGCGCCTTTCTGGGACGCCGCCGCGCGCCACGAGCTGCTCTTTCCGCGCTGCGCGGAGTGCGGCCGCTTCCGCATGCCGCCGACACCCTTCTGCCCGCATTGCCAGGCGCAGGGCCTCGATTGGGTCGAGCCGGCGGGCGAGGCTTTCCTCTACAGTTACACGGTGGTCGAGCGAGCGGTGATTCCCGGCATCGAGGACAGTCTTCCCTACGTTCCCGCCATCGTCGAATTTCCGGCGGCGGACGGCGTGCGCCTGATCACCAACATCGTCGGATCGCCGCTGGGCGCGATCGCCGTCGGGACACCCGTCACCCTGCACTGGCACGATCTGCCCGAAGGCGGCGCGCTGCCGGTCTTCAGCGTCTGACGGGCAGGCGCAGCATCAGCAGGAACGACATCATCCCGCCCAGGCCGAGCACCAGCGCCATGGACGATCCCACGGCGCGGGGATCGTGAAACAGATGATCGGTGGCGAGGCCCACCAAAGTGGGCGCGATCGCCAGGCCGACGAGGCTGGCCAGCACGAAATAGATCGCACCGATGAATCCGCGCAGGCGATCGGGTGACGCGCCCATCAGTACCGCCGAGGCCAGCGGCATCGGCAGGGTCGTCGTGAATATGATGGCGGCCAGCAGAGCCAAGGCCTGACCCGAAGACGCCGGCAGCGGCAGCATCATGGCGAGCAGCGCCGTCAGCAGCACCGCGATCCGCATTCCCCGCACCGGACCCGCCGCCGGATCGCGCCACCCCAGCAGGCGCGCGAGCCAGGGACCCGCCAGCATGCCCGAAACGCCGGCGACCAGCGCGACCACGCCGAAGCGCACGCCCGCTTGCGCCGTATCGAGGCCGAAGCGGCGGATCAGCAGCGACGGCGCCCAGGCCGGCACGGCGTAGATCGCCATGACATGGCAGGTGATGGCCGGATAGAAAATGCCGTAGAAGCCACGCCGCTCGCGCAGGAAAGCGAGCGCCTCGGAGAAGGGCACGGGCTGCGCGGGCGCGCCATGCGATGTCTCCGGCTTCGGCTCGCGCACCGTGAGCACCAGCAGGATCGGCAGGATCCCGGCGGCGCTGATTACCGCCAGCGTCATCTGCCATGGTTTCAGCAGGCCGGCGATGGGGACGGTGACATGCCCGATCCGCTCGAAGGCGCCGATCACCATGCCGCCGAAGATCAGGGCAAACCCGCTGCCGACGAACGGCCCCAGCAGGGAGATGCTCATCGCGCGCGGCAGCTTGGCGGGCGAGAAATACGCCGCGATCAGGGCGGCGCAGGCCGGGTAGATACCGGCCTCGGCGGCGCCGACGCCCATCCGGCTGACGAACAGGCCGGCATAGCTGTGGGCCAGGCCGCCCAGCATCGAGCTCAGGCTCCAGGCGATACCGCAGACCAGGATCATCGTCCGGCGGTGGCCGCGATCGATGATGCGGCCGAGCGGGATGGCGAGGAGGATGTGGATGATCGTGAAAGCGACGCCGATCAGCAGGCTGACCGACGTATCGCTCAGCCCGTAATCGGCCTTGATCGGGCCGATCAGCAGGCTGATCAGCTGGCGATCGATGAACGATACCGTCTGGCAGATGGCCAGCACGCCGGCGACGTACCAGGCATAGGCGCTGTCGCGGACGATCCCGCCATGCCCGATGCTTTGCGACGGCGCGTTCAAGGCCTGCCTCCCCGGCAAGGCGGGCCGGATGGGCTCCGGCCCGCCTCGTCCCGATCAATAATGGAACGTCGCCTGCAGCGCGACGGTGCGCGGCGGGGCGAAGAAGCTCCGCTGGTCGCTCGGATAGCCGGCGGCCGTGCCGGTGCCCGACCCGGTCGAGGGCGCGTCCTGCGCACCGGTGACGACGAAGACGTTGGTGAGATTCTTGCCGATGAGCGCCAGCTGCCAGCGATCATCGCGGCGGGTAAGCCGCAGCGTCGCATCGAGGTTCACGTATTTCTTCTGATAGGACAATGGGTTGAGATAGGACGAAGCGAGATAGGAGTCGCTGTATCGGCCATCGATCCCGAGCTCCACCCGCCAATTGTCGTTCAGCTCGGTGCTGTAGGTGGTGCCGAGCGACGCCACCCATTTCGGCGCGGTATTGAGCGTGCGGCCGGCATCATTTTGCGCCTGCGTGCCCGAATAGGCCGTCAGCGTGCATCCCTGCGCCAGCGTCTGGCCGGTGAAGCAGGGCGCGATGAAATGCCCGTAGCGCGCATTGTTGTAATTGGCCGAGCCGCGGAACTGCCAGCCCGGCAAGGCACGCGGCGCGAACTGGAATTCGGCCTCGACGCCGTCCTGCTTGACCGATCCGGCGTTCGTCGTGATGAAATTGTAGGTGATCGAGTTGATGAAATCGATCTGGAAGTTCTTGTAGAGGTAATGATAGGCGGTCACGTTGAAGCGCACCTGCCTGTCGAACAGGGTCGATTTGAAACCGACCTCGCCGCCATGGGCGGTTTCCGGCTTGAACGACAGGTCGTTCGGGCTGCCGAGATAGGTATAGCTTCCCGAATTGGAGAATCCGCCCGATTTGTAGGCGCTCTTATAGGCGCCGTAGAGCGTGATGTTGTCGGTCGGCCGCCAGGTCAGCGTCGCTTCGGGGGAGAAATTGTCGAACGCCTGGTTCGAATAGACATATTGGCCGACCCGGTAGCGCGTGGCGAGGCGCGGGTCGGCATAGGGATGGACGAAATAGCTGTCCTTGGTCTCGTGGATGTAGCGGCCGCCGCCGGTCAGCTCGAGCCGGGGCAGGATCTTCCAGCTCAGCTGGCCATAGACCGAATAGGTCTTGCCATGCGTCTGCGAATCCTTCGCGAAGCCGACATAGCGATCCACGCCCGCCGCCGGATTCTCGAAATTGCCGGCCGCGGCATATTGCAGCAGGCTGCGCCCGGTCGACTGGTAGAGGAAGCCCAGCAGGCCGTTGATCGGACCGTCCAGCTTGGTCTGCGCGCGCGTTTCGGCCGAGAAGGAATGATATTTGGTCAATTCCGTCGCATAGACGCTGACCGGGCCGTAGGACTGGTCGTCCGCATCGGTCGCGAGATGGTTCTGGTTGTAATTATAATTGACGACCGTCGTCCATGTCAGCGGATCCAGCGCGTATTCGACATTCCCGGTGACCGCCCAGCTCTTGTAGTCGTTGAACAGCGAGCCATCGGATTTCGCCAGCGGGAAGTTCGCCGCGATATCGGCCGGAAGATTGTTCTGCCGCACGACGAAATCGTGGGTGCACGGTGTCGTCTTGTCGAAGAAGCTCTTGCCGTTCTGGCAATTGGCGATCGCGGCGTTCCACCCGGGATTGTTCATCTCGTTGAGGGTGCCGCTCGCCTTCACGGTCGCGGTGAGCCGGTCGGTCGGCTTCCACTGCATCGTGACGCGGCCCAGGAATTCGCGCTCCTGCGGCTCGTCCCCGTCGGCGGGCTCCGCGACATGCGCATGCTTGGTGCCGTCCACCTCGGTGGTGTTGTAGGTGATGGGGCCGGCGAGATTCTCGGACAGGCCGCCGAATTGCTTCGATCCACGGAAGGCGACGCGGATGCCGAAATTGTCGGTGACCGGCGTGGAATAGATCGCCTCGCCATAGACCTGCTGGGCGTTGAATTCATAGCCGCCGCGCACGATGACTTCGGTCTTGTTGCCCGGATTGGCGGTGGTGATGGAAATCACGCCGGCCGTCGCATTCTTGCCGAAGAAGAGCGACTGCGGGCCTTTCAGCACTTCCAGGTTCGCGAGATCGAAGAAGCCTTCGTTGATGGTGCGGCCCTGGCCATAATAGACGCTGTCCACCACGACCGCGACCGACTGCTCGATGCCGATCGAGCCGGGATTGGAGCCGATGCCGCGCAGCGTGATCTGCGCGCCGGAGCCCGTCTGCGCCCGCGCGATGGTCAATTGCGGCGAGGTCGCCGCAACATCCTCCAGCGAGGTCAGATTGCGGCGCTCGATCTCGGCCCGGGAGATGGCGGTCACCGACACCGGCACGTTCTGGGCGGTCTCTTCCCGTCGGCGGGCGGTGACGACGATGTCCTGCAACCCCGTCGGCAAGCCCTGGGCCGCCGGTGGCTGCGGCGCGCTCGGCGGCGGCGGTGCGGCCTGGCCCCAGGCCGCCGTCGCGAACAAATAGGTGGCAAGGCTCGTGCCAACGGTGCGCTTCATCGCGTCCCCTCCATCTTCGGGTCGCGCCGGAAAAACGCACCCTCCCGATCTTCTTGATCTGGGCCGGCGCCTGTATAGGCACCTTACCCTTCCGTACACAATACATGGCCTAAAAAAATATCGATGCGCAAAATCGATGGTCGGATGAATACCGGGCCGCCGCTGATTGTGTTGGAAAACCCCGTGGGGCGGGAGATTTATGGGGCGTTCAGAGGCACAATGACGACCCCATGTACATTCCCGAGATATACGAAAGGCCCGTGAGAATGCACTCACGGAGCCATGCGAGTCGGGATATTGCCTTCAAGGCCGGATCTCCGGCCCCGTCTCACTTCCGTCGGGCGCGCGCCTTCACGGCTTCCGACCGGATATATTGCCGGATGTCCGCCCGCTCCTGCTCCGACAGTTCGTCGAATTGGGGCATGCCCCCCGCCGCGAGGACGCCGTCCTTGAGCACGGAATCGAAGGCATCGGCGGAACGCGGCACGCTTGAGCCGCGCAGGTCCGGCGCCGCGCCCACGCCAACCGCCCGGAAGCCGTGGCAGACGCTGCATCGCTGCGCGAACAGCATGAGCCCGCGCTGCTCCGCGGCGGGATCGGGACGATAGTCCGGATCGGCGGGGATCACGACGGGGCCGGCCTCGGTCGGCGGCAGCGGCGCCTTGCCATCGAGCACGAAGGTCAGCACGCGGCGCGCCTGGGTCGCCGGGTTGATACCGAACCGCTCCAGCAGCGGCCCGAGATAAGCGCCGGCCGTGCCCATGCCGGTCAGCACCGTCACATATTGGCGGCCGCCAACGCGATAGGTGATGGGCGGCGCGATCACCGGCGAGCGCGCGTCGAACGACCACAATTTGCGACCGTCGGCGGCGGCATAAGCGTTGAAGCTGCCGTCGATCTGGCCCTGGAAGACGAGCCCGCCGCCCGTCGCCATCACGCCGCCGTTCATGTAGCCCGGCGTCGGGATGCGCCAGCGCTGCTTCTGCGACAGGGGATCGATCGCCACCAGCGAACTGGCGCCCTTGGAATCGAGCGGGAAGGTCGCGATCTCGGCCACGTCCAGGATGTTGTTCCCGGCCCGCTTCCACTCGCCGGGCTTGGCGCCGAACTGGTCGAAGGTGGTCGAAAGCTCGATCGTGGGAATATAGACCAAGGCCGTCTTGGGGCTGTAGGCCATCGGCAGCCAGGTGTGCGCGCCGAAGGTGCCGGGCGCCATCTCGAACGGCTTGCTCGTATCGCGCAGCCCCGGCGCCTCGATCGGACGCCCCGATTTCGGATCGATGCCCGTCGCCCAGGTCACCGGGACATAGGGCTTGGCGGAGACCAGCTTTCCGTTGGTGCGATCGAGCACGTAGAGGAAGCCGTTCTTCGGCGCCGTCATCAGCACCTGGCGATCCTGGCCGGCGATCTTCACGTCGGCCAGCTGCATGTCCATCGAGGCATTATAGTCCCAGCTTTCCGCCGGGTTGGTCTGGTAATGCCATTTATAGGCGCCGGTCTTCGCATCGAGCGCGACGATCGACGACAGAAAGAGATTGTCGCCCTTGCCGGCGCTGCGGACATTGTAGTTCCAGGGCGCGCCGTTGCCGGTGCCGATATAGATCTGGTCGAGCGCCTGATCGTAGGTGATGGCATTCCACACCGTGCCGCCGCCGCCATATTTCCACCATTGGCCGGCCCAGGTCTTGGCGGCCATGCGCATGGCATCGTTCTCGAAGCCGTCGGCGGGATTGCCCGGCACGGTGTAGAAGCGCCAGAGCTGCTTGCCGGTGGCGGCATCGTAAGCGGTGACATAGCCGCGGACATTGGCGGCATCGGCGCCACCATGGCCGATGACGATCTTGCCGTCGAAGACGCGGGGCGCCCCGCTGATGAAGCGGTAATCGCCCTTTTCGAGCGTCATCACGCTCCACACCGGCTTGCCGGTCTTGGCGTCGATCGCGATCAGGCGCCCGTCCTGCGTGCCCGTGTAAACCTTGCCGTCCCACCAGGCGAGGCCGCGACTGCCCCAGCCCTGGCGCAGCCGCCGCCCGGCCGCCTCGGCCGCGCCCGGATCATAGTCCCAGAGTTCCTTGCCGGTCGCGACATCGACGGCGTGGACGTGGCTGTAGGCATTGGCGAAATAAAGCGTGCCGCCCACTTCGATCGGCCCGGTGACGCTGTTGCCGGGTCCCATGTCCAGGGTCCAGGCGAGGCCCAGCCGTTTGACCGTACCCGCATTGACCTCCGCGAGCGGGCTGTAATGCTGCTCGCCATAGGTGCGGCCGAACGCCGGCCAGTCGTCCCCGCTGCTACCGTCGGACAATTGACCGGCATCGCGTGCCGCGCCGCCATCGCCCGGATGCGAGCAGCCGCCGATGGCTAGCGCCAGGGCTGCCACCGGAACGACCATGGCGGCCGCATGCCGTGCCGTGCGGACAAGATTGGTCATGCAGTCTCCTGTCGCGCCCGGCCGTCCGGCATCAATAGTTGAAGGTCAATTGCAGCTGCACGGTGCGCGGCACCGCGCCGAAGCCGATCTGATCGGCGCTGATGCCCGCCGCCGTGCCCGTGCCCGATCCGGTGGTCGGGCCATCGGCATGGGCGCCGAGGAAATATTGGTGGTTGGTCAGGTTCTTGCCCAACACCGCGAGTTCCCAGCGATCGTCCTGGAAGGTGACACGGGCATTCGCATCGAGCGCCACATAGCTGTGGACCCGCGACAGCGCGTTGCCGAAGGACGAAGCGAGATAGTGATCGCTGTAGCGCCCGTCGACACCGATGCCGAACTTGCTGCCGTTGCCGACCGGCATCTCGTAATAGCCGCCCAGCGTGCCGGTCCAGGCCGGCGCCACCGCGGTCGGCTTGCCGCTCAGATCCTGCAGCGGGAAGCCGCCCGGACCGGTCGGGCTCGGGCAGCCCTGCGCGATCGTCTGGCCGGCGAAGCACGGGCCGAGGAAGTTGCGGTAGCGCGACTGGTTGTAGTTGACCGAGCCGTGCAGCGTCAGGCCGGAGATCGCGCGTGGCGCATATTCGAACTCGGTCTCGATGCCCTTCGAGATCGCGGCGCCGGCGTTGATCGTCAGGTAGGCGAAGGTCGGCGCGTTGAAGAAATCCACCTGCAGGTTGGTGAATTTGTAGCGATAGGCGGTCACGTTGAAGCGTAGCTGGCGATCGAACAGCATCGTCTTGACGCCGACCTCGAAGCCCTTCGCCTTCTCGGGCTCGAAGAGGAAATCGTCGCGCGGCGTCGTGGAAAGCGCGCTGTAGATGCCCGAATTGGAGAGGCCGCCCGATTTGTAGCCGGTTTTGTACGCACCATAGACGTTGATGTTGCGCGTCGGCTTATACGACAGCGTCGCTTCCGGCGACCAATTGTTGAAGGTCTGCTTGGCCGCGACGACCGTATTGGGGACGAACAGGGTCGTCAGCGTCGGATTGACGTAAGGCTGGACGAAATAACTGTCCTTCGTCTCATGCGTGTAGCGCACGCCGGCGGTGAAATTGAGCTTGCTGGTGATGTCCCAGATCACCTGGCCGAAGGGCGACAGGGTCTCGCCCTTGGTCTGCGAATTCTTGGAATAAGCGACATAGCGCATGCCGGCCGGCGCATCGCTGTTCTCGACGCCGGCGAAGATGACGTTCTGGTCGAAGACGCGCTTGGTGTTCTGGTAGAGCAGGCCCAGCATCAGGTTCACCGGCCCGTCGAAGCTGGTCAGGGCGCGCGTCTCGTTCGACAGCGAGCGCCACCTGGTATCCTCGGTCGCGTAGACGCCGGTCGACTGATAGGCGCAGCTGCACGCCCAGTCATTGTGGTTGCGGCTGAAATTGGTGACGTTGGTGATGTCGATATTGGACAGCTTGTAATCGATCTGGGAGGTGATGCCCCAGGCGCGATAATAATTGTACAGGCTGCCATCATCCTTCGCGTAGGGCGTTTCCTTGGCGATATCGGCGGGCAGCTTGTTCATGTGCGAGACGAAATCGTCGTCGCGGCAGGCATATTGCGGCGTCGCGGTGCTGTTGCCCGTCGCGCAGCCGAACGCGATGTAGTTCCAGCTGTTATTGTTGTTGCGGTTATAGTCGATCGTGCCCTTCACGTTCACGGTGAGGCGGTCCGTCGGCTTCCACTTCACCGTCAGGCGGCTGAGCAGTTCCTTTTCCTGCGGCTGGTCGTCGGGCGCGGGCTCGCCGGTATGCTGGGTGGTGATGCCCGTGGCGACGTCGGTCGTGGGGTAAGCGAGCGGATCGGAGACATTGTGGTAATAGCCGCCCCACATTTTCGACGCGCGCACCGCGAGGCGCACACCGAGCGTGTCGGTGACAGGCCCCGAGATGATCCCTTCCAGCGTCGCCTGCTGGGCCTTGAATTCATAGGCCGAACGCAGGTGCATCTCGAACTTGTCGGTCGGATCGGCCGTGGTCAGCGAGACCACGCCGGCCGTCGCATTCTTGCCGAAGAACAGCGCCTGCGGCCCCTTCAACACCTCGACCCGCGCCAGATCGAAAAAACCCTCGTTAATGACGCGACCCTGGCCCGAATAGGCGCCGTCGACGATGACGGCGACCGACTGTTCGATACCGATCGACGTCGAGCTCGATCCGATGCCACGCATCGAAATCTGCGCGCCCGATCCGCTCGAGGCCCGGCCGACCGTCAGCTGCGGCGTGGCGGCGGCGATTTTCTCGACGCTGGTGAGATCGCCGCGATTGATCTCCTGCTGCGAGAAGGCGCTCACCGCGACGGGAATGTTCTGGATGGACTCCACGCGCTTGCGCGCCGTGACGACAATGTCCTGAAGCCCGCCCTGGACGGCGGACGGCGCGGCCTCCAGAGCCGCTGCGGGTGCGGCCGGTGCCGCGGCGGCGCCATCCTGCGCCTGGGCGGGCATCACCGCCACCACCGAAGCCAGGATCGTCGAACCGACGAGCGCACGGCGAATCGTATCGAAGGCCATTGTCTGTTTTCCTCCCCTGAGGGGCTCACCGGGTCGATGGCCCCATTCTCGTACTTACTTCAACGCAAAATATACATAATTTGTCTCTTGAATATTCACAAGGGTATTTTGGAGGATAATCCGACTTACCGGCCGGACGCGCGATCGCCGCCGATTGCTTTGAAATTCCTACGATCCACCTGTTTCAGCACGGTATGAGGCGGCATCGATCCCGCGATCCGGCCCGGCTTCCGATACGCGCCCAAATATACGGATGATATGCGCCGGGCAGATCCGGGGCGAGCGGATCAGGCCCGATTTCCCGTTTCCGGTCTAGCGCCCTGCGCCGTTGGCCATGCGCCAATGATCGCGGGTCGGATCCTCGCCCATCGAGATATAATCGGCGAGCACATCGCCCTGCACCGTCACGTGGCGGCGCATCTGCTCGAAGGCGTCGGCGCCGTCATTGTTCAGGATGGCGCCGAGAATGGCGGTGTGGAAGGCCTGATTCTGTTCGGACAAGCCCGGCCGGCGGAGCTGGAAGCGGCGATAGGCAAGCGTGTGCAATGCCAGTTTGGCGGTCGTCTCGATCAGGACGCTGTTGTGGGTCGCCTCCATGATCAGCGAATGGAAACGGCGGCCATGGCGCGCATAAGCGGCGGCATCGCCAGCGTTCAGGGCATCGGCGGCGGCCTCGTGGACCTGGACGAGATCGTCGCGCTCGCGGGCGGTCATGCGCGTCGCCGCGAAGCGCGCGCACAGGGCCTCCAGCTCCGAGACGGTCTCGTACATGTGGATGAGGCCCGGCAGGCTCAACCGCGCGACGATCGCGGGCCGCCGCGGCGGTTTCTCGATCAGGCCGGTCTGGAGCAATTGCAGCATCGCCTCGCGGATCGGCGTGCGCGACACGTTGAAGCGTTCCGCCAGCGCTTCCTCGTCGATCGACGTGCCCGGCGGCAGCGCGCCCGTGAAGATGTCGTTCTCGATCGCCATGCGCACGGCGCTCGCATGCGTGACCCGGCCCTGATGCTTGCGCCCCCTGCCCGTATCCTCCGCCTTGCCGTCCGGGTCGTTCCCCAGCATCGACCTTCGCTCCCCCTCGATGCCGCGCGGCCTACCCCGCCCGCAGCCGGTCCTCGTTGATGATGTCCGCCGCATGCCAGGCCACGGCCATGGCCGGCGCCCCGGTATTCTGGGAGGTCTGCGTCGGGAAGATCGAGATATCGACCACCCGGAGCCCGGATACGCCGTGGACGCGCAGCCGGCTGTCCACCACCGCCATCGGGTCGCTGCCCATCCGGGCCGAGCCGCAGGCGTGATAGCCGGGCCCCGAATAGGTGGCGAAGGCGTCGATGATCTCGTCATCCGTCTGCACGCGTGGGCCGGGGATGGTTTCCTCGCCCACCAGTTCCGCCAGGCTCGGATGCTCGATCAGGCGGCGCATCGCCCGGAACATGTGGATGCTTACGCGGCGATCATGCTCGTCGGTCAGGTAATTGACCTTGATCTCCGGCGCTTCCGTCGGATCGGCGGAGCGGATGTGGACGCTGCCCTGGCTGCGCGGCTGGCTGGGATAACCCATCATCTGCATGCCGTGCGCGCGCTCCAGCTGGGGCCCCTTGGTCCAGCCATCCCACGAGCGCAGGTCCATCGACGTGCGCGAGAAGATCAGATGCGCGTCCGGATGTGTCGCATCGGGATCGCAGGCGACCAACGCCGCCGCGTCGAAGCCGGGAAACGCCATCGGGCCGCTGCGCAGCGCGAACCAGCGCGCGACGTTCAACGGCGCCCGCCAGCCGGAGAATTGGCCGTTCAGGCTCCACGGCTTGAGCAGGCGGCGCTGCATGATGATCAGGCAATGCTCGCGCAGATTCTCGCCGACACCGGGGCTGTCGTGCAGCACGCCGATGCCGTGATCGCGCAGGCGGCCGGCCGCGCCGATGCCCGACAATTCCAGCAATTGGGGGGTTTGCAACGCCCCGCCGGCCAGGATCACCTCGCGCCCGGCGCGCAGGGTCCGCACGCCCTCCTGGCCTTGCGCCTGCACGCCGACCGCCCGCCGCCCCTCGAACAGGATGCGGTGGACCAGGGTCCCGGTCAGGATGGTGAGGTTCGGCCGGTTCGCGACAGGGTGAAGGAACGCCTGCGCGGCGCCCGATCGCTGCGCCTTGCCGATGTTGAACGGCGTGTAGCCGATGCGATCCGGGCCGGGTTCGTTCAGATCCTCCACGGGGGCATAACCGATCGCCTCGCCCGCCGCGATCACCTCATCCATCAGCCGGCTGCGTTCCGGGTTGATCGTGACCTTCACCGGCCCGCCGACGCCGCGCGCCACGCCCGATCCGAGGGCATGATCCTCCATCTGGCGGAACACCGCCCCGATCGTGTCCCATCCCCAGCCCGTGTTGCCGAGCGCCTCCCAATGATCGTAATCCTGGGGCAGGCCGTGGAAATAGAGCATGCCGTTGATCGAGCTGGAGCCGCCCAGCATGCGCCCGCGCGACCACATCTCGCCGCCCGGCTTGGCGCCGTTGTCCGGCCCGGTCTGGAAATAGCGGGCACGGCGCTGGTTGAGCAGCAGCCTGGCGAAACCGCGCGGCATCCGGGTCAGCCAGGTGCGATCCGACGGCCCCGCCTCGATCAGCAGCACGCGCACCTTGGGATCGGCGGACAGACGGTTGGCCACCACGCACCCCGCCGCGCCCGCGCCGCAGATGATATAGTCGAAAGCGGTCTCCCCCGGCCCGGTCGCGTCAGGCATTGAGGTAGCTTCCGCTCAGCAGCACCTGCTTGCTGTCGGTGAACTCGAAGATACCCTCGCGCCCGCATTCGCGGCCCCAGCCCGATTGCTTGACGCCACCGAACGGCTCTGTGAGCGAGACGCCCGCCGCATTGATGGCGACGCCGCCCGAGCGGATCTTGCGCGCCACCGCCAGCGCCACATCCGGATCGGCCGTGTAGATGGAGGATGCGAGCCCGAACTTGCTGTCGTTGGCGATCGCCACCGCATCGTCGAGGTCGCGATAGGGGATCACGGCGGTGACCGGGCCGAACACCTCTTCCTGCGCAATCTCCATGTCGTTGCGGACATTGCGGAGCAAGGTCGGCTCGTAATACCAGCCGCGATTGAGATGGGCGGGGCGGCGCCCGCCGGCGACGATTTCCGCCCCCTGCTCCACCGCGCGGCCGACCATCGCCTCGGCGCGATCGCGCGCGCGCTTCACCGCCAGCGGGCCGCGATCGACCGTCTCGTCCCACGGCAGGCCGATCTTGAGGCGGCCATAGGCCTCGCCCAGCCGATCGACCACTTCGTCATAGCGCCGCTCCGAGACGAGCACGCGCGACAAACACACGCAGACCTGGCCGAGGAAGCCGGTGGCGCCATCCACCAAAGTCGCGAGCACCGTGTCCAGCGGCGCGTCGTCGGCGATGATGGCGGGCGACTTGCCGCCCAGTTCCAGCGCCGTGCGGGCGAGGCGCGGCGCGGTGCGCTGCACGACGTCGACCGCGATCGCCGTCCCGCCGGTCAGCGCGACCATATCGATGCCGGGGTGGCTGACGAGATGCTGCGTCACCGGGGTGCCCGCCGCCAGCACGCTGATCACGCCCGCCGGGAAATCCGCCTCCGCAATGGCGTCGGCGATCAGGCGGGAGGTCAGCGGCGATTCCGGGGCGGGCTTCAGGACCACCGTGCAGCCGGCGAGCAGGGCCGGGATCACCTTCATGCCCATCAGCACCACCGGGCCATTATAGGTCAGCACCGCCAGCACCGTGCCGATCGGCTCGTGCAGGATCAGCGTCTCGCCGAGCGGACCGCTGCGCCGCTCCTCGAACGCGGCCGCACGCGCCTGGGCGATGGCGTTGCGCCAGATCATCGTGCCCGCGCCGCTGTTGATCATCTCGCCATGCGCGATCGGCGCGCCGGCCTCCAGCATCCAGGCGAGGTTGAGCGTCTTCAGCCGCTTCTCGATGGCATCGGCCAGCCGCTCGCAGATCGAGGCCCGCTCCTGCGGGGTCATGCGCGGCCACGGCCCGTCGTCGAACGCGCGGCGCGCGGCGGCCACCGCCGCATCGGCATCGCGCGTCGAGGGATCGAGCACGGAGGCGACCACCTCCTCGTCGGCGGGGCAGATCACGTCGATCATCGTGCCGCCTTGGGACTGCTGCCAGCGCCCGCCGATGAACACCTCGTCCAATCCCGGAATCGCGGGAAGCTCGGGCCGCTCAGCCATATATCGTCCTTTCGACCGGAAAACGTGGGCACGAGGCCCGCCGCCTGGAGGGATCATCGTTCAGTTCGGGTTACGCCGCACCAGAAGGCTCGCCGCCGCGCGGGCGGCCATGCCGATCTCGACCCCGCAGGCACGGGCGAGGTCGTTCGCGGCGCTGATCACGCCGTCGCGATAGCTGCTCATGCCGTCGCCGAGTTTCGCCCGCCGCGCATCGACCGTGGCGCCTGCGATCCCGGCGGCATTGGCGATCGACAGGCCGGCCATGCCGGAATCGTCGCGCCCCCGGCCCCCGTCGGAGCAGATGAAGCCGAAGGGGCCGACCGTGATGATATGGCGCGCACCGCTGCGCCCGGTATGGCCGGCGGTGACCAGCACGTTGCGGCGATCGGCCTCGGTTCCGAACACGATCGAGTCCGTCACGATCACCGCGCGCCCGTCGGGGCCTTCCTCGACGCATATGCGGTTGGTGACCTGATAGGCGCTCGGCAGGCCGGGATCGTTGTCGAGCATCAGCCGGGCCGCATCCTTCACCGTCATGCCGACCCGCACGCCGCAATCCTGTGCGGGGCGATTGACGAAGCTGATCACGCCATTCTCATAAGCGTCGATGCCGTCGCCCAGGATGATCGTCATCACGTCGATCGCGGCGGCCGGCACGTTCAACGCCTCGTAATACCAGAGCCCGCCGATACCGGCCCCTTCCGGTCCGACGCCGCCGTCGAACCCGATCACCGCGCGCGGCGCATGATCCATCGCCAGCCGGGCAGGCAGCACGCCGATATACGAAGCGGTGACCATGACATCCGTGCCGCGATTGTGCGGGCGGATATCGGCCGCGCTGTCGACGGCGACGATCGCGCCGCGGGCGGTGCGGACCATCTCGCTTTGCAGTTCGTCGTTCAAAGCGGCCTCTCAATATATTTTGTTGTCTTGCTTTTATACAAATCACTGGTAGCTGCAAATAGAAAGACGGCCAGAGCCGGCAAAAATGGAGCGGACGATGAAGGGGACTTCCGGCGCGATCCTGGATCAGCCCGGCCTGCTGTTCACGGACATGATCCGCATCAACGCCGCCCGCTTCCGCGACAAGCCGGCGGTGATCTGCGGCGGCGATCGCCTGAGCTGGGCCGACTTCCATCGCCGCACCAACCAGGTCGCCAATGCCCTGCTGGGGCTGGGCCTCGCGAAGGGCGACAAGGTCTGCCTGGTGATGAACAGTTCAATCCTGATGTTCGAGCTGATCTGGGGCACGGTGAAGGCCGGCGGCGTGATCGTCCCGCTCAATCGCATGATGTCGGCGACCGGTCTCGCCGCCACGATCGACAATTGCGACGCGCGCTTCCTGTTCGCGGACCTCGACGCGGTGGCATCGATCGACGCCATCCGCGCGGAGCTCGCGAAGGTGGAGCGCGACGGATATTTCGTCACGGGCGGCACGGCGGACGGCTGGCGCGCGGCCGAACCGCTGGTCGATGCGGGGTCGGAGGTGGAGCCCGATGTCGGCCTGACCATGGCCGACCCCATGAACATCATCTACAGTTCAGGCTCGACCGGCGCGCCCAAGGGCATAGAGCACAGCCAGCTCGCCCGCCACATCTACACGCTCGGCTTCGGCCCGGGTCTGGAGATGACGCGCTTCTCGGTGCCGCTCTGCTCCACGCCTCTGTATACGAACGGCACGTGGATCACGATGCTGCCGGCCGTCTATCTGGGCGGCACGACCGTGCTCATGACCAAATTCTCCGCCGCCGATTTCCTGCAGGCGGTGCAGGATCATGGCTGCACCCACGCCTTCGCCGTCCCCACCCAGTTCATCGTGCTGGTCGAATCCGGGATCGTGCAGGATTACGACACGTCCTCGCTCAAGGTGCTGATGAGCGGCGGGCAGGCGATCGCCTCGACCACCGTGGCGCTGCTGCGCGAGCAATTGCCGCATGTCCGGCTGTACGAATGCTACGGCATCACCGAAGGCTTCAGCACCCTCGCCTCGCCCGAGGACAAGGCGCTACCCGGCAAGGAGAAGACGGTCGGCCTCGCGCTGTTCGGCGGCGAGCTCGTGATCCTCGACGATGACGGCAACGTCCTGCCGCCCGGCGAGGTGGGCGACATCACCGGCTACGGCCCCGCGCTGATGACTGGCTATTACCAGAATCGCGAGGCGACCGATCGGATGATCTGGCGCGATCCGCGCGGCCGCACCTTCCTGCGCTCCGGCGATCTCGGCCGGATGGACGAGGATGGCTATCTCTACATCGCCGGCCGCGTGAAGGACATGATCAAGTCCGGCGGGATCAACGTCTACGCCTCCGACATCGAGGAGGTGTTCATGCGCCATCCGGCGGTGGCGGAGGTCGCCGCGATCGGCATCCCCCACGAACGCTGGATCGAGACGCCGCTGCTGCTCGTGATCCTGCGCGAGGGCCATGCCATCGACGAGGAAGCGCTGCGCGAATGGGGCAATGCCCAGCTCGGCCGCTGGCAGCGCGTCTCGCGTATCGAGTTCCGCGAAACCTTCCCGCGCGCCACCCACGACAAGATCCTGAAGCGCGCGCTGCGCGATCCTTATTGGCCCCAGGCCTGACCCCCATTCCAGCAAGGACCGATCATGGCTTACCAATATCCCGATTATGCATCGCTGAAGCTGGATCGCCCGGCCGATCGCATCCTGCGGATCACCATGTCGCGCGGCAAGATGAACGCGATGGATTTCGATCTGCACCATGCGATCGGCGAGATCTGGCGGCATGTCGAGGAGGATCCGGACACCAGCGTCGCCATCCTGACCGGCGAGGGCCGCGCTTTCTCCGCCGGCGGCGACTTCGACCTGGAAGACAAGGTCATCAACGATTTCGACTGGAAGGCGCGAATGTGGAAGGACGGGCGCAATCTCGTCCTCAACATGCTCAATTTCTCCAAGCCGCTGGTCTCGGCTATCAACGGCGCGGCGGCCGGCGGCGGGCTCGCGGCGGCGATGCTGTCGGACGTCACGATCATGGCCCGCTCGGCCAAGCTGGCGGACGGGCATGTCCGCCTCGGCGTGGCGGCGGGCGATCATGCCGCGATCATCTGGCCTTTGCTGTGCGGCATGGCCCGCACCAAATATTACCTGATGTCCGGCAAGGCGCTGACCGCCGAGGAGGCCGAGCGGATCGGCCTCGTCACCTTCTGCGTGGATGACGACCAGTTGCAGGACAAGGCGCTGGAGGTCGCGCTCGATCTCGCCCAGGCCGCCCCGTCCGCGATCCGCTGGACCAAGCATTCGCTCAACAACTGGCTGCGCATGGCCTGGCCGGTGTTCGAGACCAGCCTCGCGCTCGAAATGCTCGGCTTCGCCGGGCCGGAAGTGCAGGAAGGCCTCGCCGCGCACCTCGAAAAGCGCAAGCCCGTCTTCAACCCTTATTCGCCGCTATGAGCATCGACCTCGCCCGTGCGCTCGATTTCGCCGGCAAGACGGTGCTCGTCGTCGGCGGCACCACCGGGATCGGCAACGGCATCGCCTGCGCCTTTCGCGATGCCGGCGCGGAGGTGCACATCTGGGGCACCCGCGCCGGCCTGTCGGACTATGCCGGCGAAGGCGCCGATCTCGATCGCCTCGGCTACATGCAAATGGACGTCACCGACGAGGCGCGCGTCTCGGCCTCCACGCCCGCCTTCGACAGGCTCGACGTGCTGGTCTGCTCGCAGGGCCTCGCCGTCTACGGCCGGCAGGAGTTCGAGCTCGACACTTTCGCCAAGGTGATCGACGTCAACCTCAAGAGCCTGATGGCCTGCGCCACGCGCTTCCACGAGATGCTGCGCGAAGCGCAGGGTTCGATCATCTTCATCAACTCGGTCGGCGCCTTCCGCGCGACCCGCGGCAACCCCGCTTATGCGGCCTCGAAGGCCGGCGCGCTGGGGCTGACGCGGGTGCTGGCGCAGGCCTGGGCGCGGGAGGGCGTGCGCGTCAACGCCGTCGCCCCCGGGCTCGTCGACACGCGGCTCACCAAGGTGACGATGGATCATCCCGATCGCCTTGCGGAGCGCCTGAAGGGGATTCCCGCGCATCGGCTCGGCACGCCCGACGACATGGCCGGCGCCGCCTTGTTCCTCGCCTCACCGCTCGCCGCTTATGTCCACGGCCAGACGATCGTGGTGGACGGCGGGCGCATGCTGTGACGGCGGGCGCCCCGGATCGGCTGGACGCCTGGCTGGCGCGGGCGGCGCCGGAGCCGATCCTCGAGCCCGATCTGCCGATCGTCGATCCCCACCATCATCTCTGGGATCGCGGCGGCCATCGCTATCTGGCGGAGGAATTGCGCGCCGACCTGGAGGCCGGCCACGCCATCGTCGCGACGGGCTATGTGGAATGCCTCTCGGGGTATCGGAGCGAAGGGCCGCCGGAACTCCGGCCAGCCGGCGAGACCGCCTTCGTCGCCACGGCGTTGCCCGCACCTCTCGCCGGGCCGCGCGGCCCGATCCGTGCCGCCGCTGCCATCGTCGGCTTCGCGGACCTGTCGCTCGGCGCGGCGGTGGAGCCCGTGCTCGCGGCGCATCGGGCGGCGGCGCCGGATCGCTTCCGGGGCGTCCGCCACGTCACCGCCTGGCATCCCGGCGACGCGATCCATGGCGCCTATCCCACCGAATCCGGCATGCTCGGCCGCCCCGAGATGCGCGCGGGAATCGCCACGCTCGGCGCGTGGGGCCTGCCCTTCGACTGCTGGGTCTATTTCACCCAGCTCGGCGACGTGGCCGCAGCGGCGGACGCCTGCCCGGATACGCTGTTCGTGCTGGATCATCTCGGCGGACCGATCGGCATCGGCCCCTATACGGGCCAGCGCCACGACGTGTTCGTGGCGTGGCGCGATGCCCTCGCCGCGCTCGCCCGCCGGCCGAACATCGTCGTGAAGCTGGGCGGCCTCGGCATGGCGCTGGCCGGCTTAGGCTTTCGCAAGCTGGCCATGCCCCCCTCCTCGGCCGCGCTGGCGGAGGCGTGGGCGCCCTATTTCGAGACCGCCATCGCCCTGTTCGGCGTCGAACGCGCGATGTTCGAGAGCAATTATCCGGTGGACCGGGCATCGGGGACGCACGCCACGCTCTGGAATGCGTTCAAGCGCGTCGCCGCCGGTGCGACCGAAAGCGAGAAGGCGGCCTTGTTCGCCGGCACCGCCGCGCGCGTCTACGGGATCGCCCTGTAGGGACTGCCGATCTTCGGCGGCCTCAGAGATCGATGTCCATCGGAGCCGTCAGGCGCGCCGGGTCCGGATCGTGCGGCGGACGTCCATAGTCCAGGATCGGGAAGAATTTGCCGTCGAGGCTGGGCGGCCCGTAATAGAGCTGGTCATAGCGATGGACGAGGATCAGCCACTCCTCGCCGACCTTCTCGAAGGTGGTGTGATACAGGCCCATCACGATCTGGTGGCTCCCGTCCGGCATGCGGAGGGTTTAATCGACATAACCCCGCGATGCGGCCCCTCGATCACCAGCGACGAGATGTCCTGCCGGACGAAGGGGAAGCCCTGCATGACGGCCCACCAATGATCGACCACCGCCTGCCGGCCCCGCGTGATCACGCCAAAGGCATGCCATTCGCCATTTTCGGCATAGCATTCGCCATGTGCGATCCGATCCCTGCGGAAGATCGAATCCGACAGGCGGGCCAGGGTCCGCCGGACGCCCAGATCGCCCGCCACCCGGTTCAGATCGTTCATCATGATGCTCCCTTCCGCGTCTTTGGCCGAATCAGATCAGGCCGGCCCTGGTGGCGCGATAGACCGCGGAACAGCGGTTGATCGCGCTGAGCTTCGTGCAGATATTCTTGAAGTGGAAGCGCACCGTGCTGCGCTGGACGCCCAGTCGCGCGGCGATCTCCACGTCGGTCAGCCCCAGCGCCATCAGGCCGATGCACTCGCGCTCGCGGTGCGAGAGCGGCTCCTGCCCCGCCCCGGTCGGGCTCATCCGGATGCGCAGCGCATCCTCGCCGAAACGGGCACGATCGGCGTGCGGATAGGGCGACAGCGAACCCATCAGAATTTGGCGCCGAGCGTGACGCCCCAGGTGCGCGGCTCGATCGCGGAGGCGAAGGAGAACAGGCCCGCCACGGCGAAGGCGGCAGAGGTCGTCTTTATGTTGGCGAGGTTGCGGCCGAAGACGCGGGCATAGACGTCGTTACCGTTGAGCGTGAAGTTCACCGTCACGCTGGCATCCACCAGATCCTGCGTGACGGTGCGCACGCGGGGATCGTTACCATGGACGATGACGCCGGTCGGCGTACCCTGGCTGTCCGTCAACACGGTCTGGCCGCCCAGAGAAATCTGCTCGTCATACGGGCTGATATGCCGCCAGCCGACTGCGGTGACGACTTTGCCGAAGCGCGTCGGCACCGTATATTCGCCGTTCACCGAGCCGGAGAAGGTCGGCGCGTAGATCAGCCTGTTCTGCGAATAATCGAACGGAATGATCGCGCCGTTGTAGATGTTGCCGACCACGAAATTGCGGAAATGCGATTCCATCAGCGAGGCCGTCGCCGTCAGCCGCAATTGCGAGGTGATCCGCAGCGCGCCGTCCATCTCGATGCCGCGGATGACGGCACCGCCGACATTCGAGGTGATCGTCTGGTTACCGCCCGACGCCGCCGGCCCCGGAATCGTCGTATCCTGCTGCATGTTCTTGTAGTTGGAGATGAAGCCGGCGATGTTGAGCGTCGCGCGGTGATCCGGGGTCGAGAGCTTGGTGCCGACCTCATAGGCGTCGACCGTCTCCGGGCCGAAGGGAATCCCCGCCGTTTCCGCCGTCGCGGCGCGCGGGCTGAAACCGCCCGAACGATAGCCGCGCGACCAACTCGCATAGAGCATCACATTGCGGTTCGGGCGCCAGTCGACACCGACCTTCGGCGTGAATTTCGAGAAGCTGGCATTGCCGTCGCCGATGATCCCGGTCTGCGCGAAGGCGTTGTTGAGCCGCTTGGTGTCATGCGACCAGCGCCCGCCGAAGGAGAGGCGGAAATTCTTGGCGAAGGCCCAGTCGAAATCGGCGAACCCGGCATAGGATCGCGTCGCGCCATGGACGAGCTGGGGATCGTTGCTGATCACGTTGGGATCCGGCGCATCGTTCAGCGCCGGCCCACCCTGCCACTGGGTCAAATTGTAGTTCGAGCTGAAATAATATCCGCCGACGACGTAATCGAGGCTCTGCGTGATCTTTCCGGCGCCGCGCAACTCTTCGCTCCATTGGGTATATTGCTGGTGCCGCAGGCTGAAATAGATGTCCCCGGTGCCGTAGGACTGGCCCTGATCCTCGCTGCTGTGGCGCCAGCCCGTGATCGAGGTCAGCTTGATCCAGTCCGCATCGTAGTGGAGCTGCAACGTGGCGGCCGGCGCGCGGTAACGCGCATGGCCCGGCGCATCGAACACCGTATAGAGATCGGTGGTCGTGTTGCGGTTGCACGCCCCCGGCGCCTCCAGCCCGCAGAACAGGTCGTTGCTGTTGGTGAGGCTCGAATTGACGGGATCGAAAGACTGGATCTGGTCCTCCACGGTCAGCTGCGCATCGAAGCGCGAGCCCACCGGCTTGAACAGGAGGGACCCGCCGAAATTATTGTCCTTGCCGCCGCCAGCGCGACGATCGAGCGCCGCGTTCCAATAATAACCGTCCGTCTGGTTATGGAAATACCACAGCTTCACGCCCCAGCTGCTGCCATTGCCATAGTTGACGATGCCCTTGCCGCTCCAGGTGTTCCACTGGCCGTAGCTGAACTCGATCTTGGCGCCGGGCTTCATGGTCGGCTTGGTCCGGCTGATGTTGATCACCCCGCCGATGGTGTTGGCCCCGAACAGGGTGCCCTGCGGGCCGCGCAGCACCTCGATCTGGTCGACGTCGAACACATCCTGCAGCTGGCCGGTATTCGTGCCGATCGTCACGCCGTCGATCACCACGCCCACCGTCGGGGTCTGCGACTTCTCGATATTGGCGTAGGTGAGGCCGCGGATCGACAGGTTGGCGGCCGCCGCGCCGGTATTCTGCTGCGTGATCAGGAGGCCGGGCGCCATGCCCTGCAGATCCGCGAGATTCACGGACGCCTTGTTCTCCAGCATCGCGGTGTTGACGGCGGTGACCGCGACCGGCGTGGTCTGCAGCGTCTCCGAGCGGCGGCGCGCGTTCACGATGATCTGGCCATCGTCGGGGGTGGCGGGGCCGATCGCGGCGGGCTGCGCGTCCGCCGCCGGCGAATCCGCCGCCATCGCCTGCGAGGCGACACCCGCCAGCAACGGGCCGAGGCCAAGCGCGATGATCGTCCGACGACGTGTGGTTCCCATCTCAGTCTTCCCCTCTGCTTTGATGTTCTTGTGCCCTGCCAGCTTTTGTCGTCGATTGATCGACGAAAAAAGCTGGCACTAGCGACAGGTCGGGTGCGAGGGTTGCTAGCGCTCTGGCGAGCCGTTATTCGTCCCCTATCTTAGGAATTTCCGTGCTTTGCGAAGCACGGTCGATGGGCCGGCACGTCATGCCCAAGATTGTCGATCATGATGAGCGCCGGGCCGAGATCGCGCGGGCCGTCGAGGCCATCGTCCACGAAACCGGCATCATCTCGATAACGATGCGGGATGTCGCGAAGCGTCTGGGGTGCGCGCCGTCGGTCATCTCGCATTATTTCGAGACGAAGCTCGAGATGCTCGTCTTCACGGTCAAGCAGGTGCGCGCCCGGGCGGAGACCGCGCTGATCAACGCGCTCGACGAAGGGCGCGATTTCCATGCCTGCTTCGAGATCCTCCTGCCCACCGACGAGCAGATGTGGCGGAACTGGCATATGTGCTTCGCCTTCTGGGGCCTGACGCCGAACGCCCATCCCGTCCAGCGCGAATGGGAACAGGCCTCGCACGAGGCGAATCTCGTCTTCCAGCGCATCATCGCCCGTGCGCAGGAAAGGCAGGAGGTGGATGCATCCCTCGATCCCGCCTCGCTGGCGACGGACATCCAGGTCATCATCAACGGCATCGCGTCGCTGGTGAACCAGTCGCGAAAGGACTGGCCGCCCGCGCGGCAGAGGACGGCCCTGCGGACCATGATGTCCGCCCTGCTTCAGCCCGTGTGAGGCGGCGCGCCGCTCCAGGGCGGCACCGGCGTGAAAGACCTCGTCCCGGCGCGCATGAAGCGCCTTTCGCGCTTGTCTTTCCCGGCCCCGATAAGATACATACATGACTGTATGTGGATTCGGCGGGCGCGGGATCGCGATCGGCCGGACGCCTCTCGCGGAGAGTTGCGGACATGATGGGTGACGACGTCACGATCGGGCGGCCACCGACCCGGCAGAAGGCCCGGAGCGAGCGCACACGCAAACGGCTGATCGACGTGACCATCGCCTGTCTGGTAAAATATGGTTATGCCGGCACCAACCCGCTGCGCGTCGCGGCGGAGGCCGGGGTGACGCGCGGCGCCGTGCTCCACCATTTCCTCAACGGCCCCGATCTGATCCGCGCCTCGATCATCGAGCTGCACGAGAAACGGCTCCGCGCGCTCGGCCGCGTCACCAATATCGACGTTACCCAGACCGGCACGATGCTGCGGACCTATTGGGAGCAGCTGGCGAGCCCGACGGCGATCGCCTTCCAGGAATTGCGCGGCGCGGCGCGGACGGACGAGGATCTCGCCGCGATCCTCGAGCCGCTGGAGACCGATTACCAGCACCGCTGGGACGATCGCGCGCGCCACATCTTCGCCGACTGGCAGCGCGACCCGGAAAGTTTCAACGTCGCGATCACGCTTGCCCAGACCGTGCTGGAGGGGCTGGCCGTGCGCCGGCAATCCGGCGTGATCAGCGAGCGGACGATCGACCTCGTCCTCACCTATCTGGAACAGCGCCTCGCGGAGCTGCATCCGAGCCGGCATGGCCGTGCCCACGATATCCTAACGACATATATCCAAGGAGAGCAGCGATGAACTACGATGTTCGCAGCTGGGCGGTGCACAAGGATTCCCAGCATCCGTTCGACACGCCCGCACCCCATATCGACAATGGCGCGGAACGGCCCGATCCGAAGCGCTACACCTCGCCGCAGGTCTTTCACGACGAGTGGGAGAAGGTGTTCGCCAGGACCTGGCTGCTCGCCGGCCCGTCCAGCGACGTCCGCGAGGCGGGCGACTGGATGAAGTTCGACATCGGCGTCGAGAGCTTCATCGTGGTGCGCAAGGAAGACGGTGGTCTCGCTGCCCACTACAATGTCTGTTCGCATCGCGGCAGCCAGCTGGTGACCACCGAGCTCGGATCGCAAAGCAGCTTCACCTGCCCGTTCCACAGCTGGCAGTTCGATCTCGACGGCAAGAACATCAAGGTCACCGATCCAGAAACCTTCCGGCCGGAGGTCCTTTGCCATGGCCTCGATCTGAGTTCGGTTAGGGTCGAGGAGGCCGCCGGCCTCGTCTTCATCTCCATGGCGGACGATATCCAGCCGCTGAAGGAGTATCTCGGCCCGATCCTGCCGATGCTCGAGACCTACGAGATCGACAAGATGCATGTCGTCCAGCACCGCCGGTCCGATTGGGCGGCGAACTGGAAAGGCGGGATCGACGCCTTCTACGAAAGCTATCATCTCCACGCGATCCACCCCCAGACGATGGGCATCATCAACGACCGAACGCACATCGATCTCTTCGAAAACGGGATGAGCCGGCAGTTCGTGCCGTTCGGCGAACCCAATTCGCATTATGAGGACCAGGGTGCGATCAATCCCGGGATCGCCGCGCTGCTGGCCGATGCCGGCCTCGATGCCGCGACCTTCCAGGGGACCGCGGCGGAGAGCCGCTCGGCGATCGCGATGGCGAAGCGCGACCGCGCGGCGAAGATGGGCCTCGACTACGACAAGTTCTCGGATGCCCAACTGACCGATTCCACCATCTTCGGGGTGTTCCCGAACGCGCAGATCGGGTGCCATGCGGAGGCCGTGTTCCTGCACCGCTTCAAGCCGCACGCCACCGATCCCGAGCAGTTCACCTACGAGACCAACATCCTGTACCGTCATATCGACGTGCCGGGCTACGGCGCGCCGGGCTGGATGGGGCTGGGCGACGAGATCGACATGACCGGCGAGACGCGGCCGGACGTGGTCCACACCGGGCTCGGCGAGCCGCCGGGCATGGGCGAGGTGCTCGATCAGGATTCGGATCTGCTGCCGATCGTGCAGGCCGGCGCCCGTTCGCGCGGCTTCCGCGGCCCGCTCTGGGGCGAGCAGGAAGCGCGCCTGCGCCACTTCCACGTCCACCTGGATCGCTGGCTGGCGAAATAACCTTCACCGGGAGGGGGCGACGGAGCCCTCTCCCGGAACGGACGGCACTAGGCGATCTTGAGCAGTCGCTCGAAATATTCCGGATCCACGAAGATCCGCTTCGCCTCGGTCACGCCGTCATATGGGTCGAGCACCGGCGCCATATAGTTGATCTTGTCGTAGCGGCGCTTGAAGAGCCACTGGCCGTCGACCCTCACGAAATCGTCGAAATAGGTGCAGGACGCCGTCCAGGCGACGCCGGCGCGATCGGCGCCCGTCACCAGCACGAAGCTGGTCGCCGAGGCCGTGTCGCCATGGGGGCCGTCGATCACCAGGTTCATCGTGTGGTGATATTGGTAAGGAAAGAACGCCTGGAAGGAATCCCAGGCCGCGCCGATCGCCTCGACCCCGACAGTCTCGCCGAAAGGCTCGTCGACCTTGTAGACGGCGTCTTCCGCCCAGACGCTCGTGAACAGCGCGCGATCGGGCAGATCGAGCCCATGCGCGTAGCGCGCGATCAGTTCGCGAATCTCGTCCCGCGCCTCGATGCGGGCGATGCGCTCCGCCAATCCCTCTGCCGCTTCCGCCATGCCAGGCTCCTTATGATCTATTTCGAGAACACCATCAGCAGGTTGCCGGCCATGTGGCTGTACATGCCGTAGCCGGAATTGACGATGACATGGCCCTTCCAGATCGCCGCACCGGGGCCGCTCATGCTGCCGCCCTTCCCCGTCGCGCCGGTGATCGTCGGCACCGGCTTGGTGGTATCGACCTGCCAGAGGATCTTGCCCGTCCCGGCGTCATATGCGCGGAACATGCCGTCCAGATGTCCGGCGAAGACGACGCCGGGCATCGCCGTCACGGCGGCGGAAATGCCCGGATCGCAGAACTTGGCCTTGTCGCAGGCGTCGGCCGGGCGGTTCCACCAGACCTGATGGCCCGTGGCGGCATCGAGCATGTGGAGGCCGGACCCGCTGCGCTGGGCGTCGTAGACCCGCGCGTCGCCGGTGTCGGCCATGTCGTTGACGGGCACGAAGACATGGGTGCCCTCGGCCGCCATGCCGAAATGAACGCCGCCCTGCGTGCCGCCATGCCCGACGACCGTATGCCAGACGACCTTCCCGGTATCGGGATCGATGCCCCAGGCCTCGCCCGATTTCTGCCCGCCGACTAGGATGCGCTTGCCGTCGGGCAGCGGGATGATCAGCACCGAGGCCGCCAGATCGAAGTCCGGCCCGTTCTCCTTCGGGCAGAGATTGTTGCCCACCATGCAGCCGACGTTCCACGCGTCGTTGCGGGTCAGCTGGGTGTGCCAGATGCGCCGCCCGGTCTTCGCGTCGACCGCGAACATGGCATCGCTATTGTCGTCGGCGGGGGAGGAATAATTCTCGCCCGATCCGAAATAGAGCCGGTCGGCCTGCGCGTCGTAGGTCGGGCTGTTCCACACGGGCGCGCCCGAGGGGCCGAGGACGATCGCGCCGTTCGCCTTCTTGCCCAGTTCCGCCGGTTCCTGCTGGACGGTCCAGGCGCGCCAGAGCTCCCGGCCGTTCGCCGGATCGAGCGCCACCACCGAGCCGCGGAAGCTGCAGCAGGCATATTGGGCGCTCCCCGCCTGCGCCACCTCCAGCGAGGAGACCGGAACGTAGAGGCGGCCGCCGCCGAGCGTCGGCGTGCCGGTGATGGTGGCGTCCGCATGGTCGCTGACCTTGACCGACCACAATTCCTCGCCCGTGGCCGCGTCGAGCGCGTGAGCGTGGCCCATCAGGTCGCCATAATAGAGTCGCTTGGTGGCGGCATCGGCCACGATCGCGGTGCGGACCTCGACATGGCCGGCATGCATCCAGCGGACGCAGCCGCTGTCCGGATCGAAGGCGTAGACGGTGCCGTCCTGGCTGCCCACGAACAAGGTGTTCCAGGCGACCGTCGGTTGCGACCGGGCCTTGGTGGCCGCGGGAAAGGCGAACGCCCATTTCAGCTTGAGGTGCGGCACGTCGGCCTTGGTCAACCCGGCGACGGCGGCGGGGACGAAGCGCCGGTTGTCATGACCCCAGCCGATCGATTGCGGCACGTCCGATGCGAAGTCGATCGCGGTCGTCTTGCACGCCTTGGGCGGAGGCGGGCGATGGTAGCTCGCATAGGGCGTACGCGTCAGATATTCGGCGACCTGGATGCGCTCGGCCGGTGTCAGGGCCGAGCCCTGGGCCTGCATCACGCCATCGGTCAACGCCGCGACGATCGCATCGGGCGCCATCATCCCCAGGAAGTTGGGGGACGGCGCCTTGGGCACATGGCCTTCGTGGCACATGGCGCAATTCGTCTTGAACAGCGGCCCGCCCGGCGCCGTCGCCGGATCGATGCGCGGGCCTTCGTGCACCTGCAGATCGTCGGTCGACTGGATGCGTTTCAGGGCCGGCTTGCCATCCACCGCCAAGGCCGACTGGGGGATGAGAAGGGCGAGGCACAAAGCGGCCGCCGCGCCGATCGCCAGAAGCAGAGCCGCAAGTTTCCTGTAATCCGGCACCATTCATTCCCAATCCGTCAGGCCGTCCGGCATCCGGACGGCCCCGCGGCGGTGGCCGGAGCCAACCGCCACGGGGCGATCCATCCCATCGTCAGAACTTCAGCGTGCCCTCGACCGCGAAGGTGCGGGGCATGCCGTAATTGGCGAAGCTCCACAGGCCGCCGACGATGAGCTCGCTGACCTTGTAGCGCTTGTCGGTCAGGTTCCGGCCAATCACGCGGACGCTGTATTTGTTGTCCGGCCCGTTCACGCCGATCGAGGCATTCACCAGCGTGCGCTTGCCGAGATAGGCATTCTGATCGGGCGAGGTGATCGACTGGCTGAACAGGTTGCGGTCCGTAAAGGCGACATTCCCGTTGATGAAGCCGGTATAATCGCCGAACAGCAGATGCTCGTAGGTGGCGTCCATCGCCCATTGCCATTTGGGCGCGCGATCGAGCGGTGCCGTAGCGAGATCATAGCCCGCCGGGATCGGCGTGACATATTCGTTATACTTGCCGTCCTGATAGCCCAGCGTGCCGCGCAGCGTGAGGCCCTTGACCGGGATCGCGGTCAACTCGGCCTCGATGCCCTTCACCTGCGCCGATGCCGCGTTGAAGAAACGCGTAACCTGGAAGGTCTGGCCGTTCACCGTCTGCGGCACGACGATCTGCTTCTGCAGATTCTTGTACTTCACGTAGAAGCCGGTGACGTTGATGCGCAGGCGGTGATCGAAGAATTCGGTCTTCACGCCCGCTTCGTAACTGTCGGCGGTCTCGGGCTTGGTCGCCGCCGCCGCCACCGCGAAGGCGTCGAGATTGTTGCCGAACGGCGCGAACGAGCCGATCTGGTCGTTGAAGTCGCCGCCCTTGAAGCCGCGCGAATAGGTCGCGTAGCCGAAGATCGTCGGCGTCAGGCGATAGCTGAGGCTGCCGCGCCATGTCGGCTTCTTGAAGTTGGCGACGCTCTGCACCACGCCTTCCGGATAGCGGCTGAAATTGCCCAGGCTGAGCAGCGACTGATCCCGCCAGGTCTTGGTCGGATCCTGGGTGATATCCTGGACGAACGACTGCTGCCGGCCCCGCCACAGCTTGTTTTCCCAGGTGTAGCGGCCGCCGACCGTCAGGGTCAGCTTGTCGGTGATCTTCAGCGTGCCCTCGGTATAGACCGCCGTCGAGTCCGAGCGCTGGCTGTTGCAGAGCACATAAGGGTTGTTGTTCCACGGGCCGTAAGGCGTCGTGGCACCCACCAGATCCTGGAAGCCGAGAATCTGGGCCACGCAGAAATTGACGTCCTCGTGCTGGTAGAAGATGCCCGACACGAAGTTGAAGGAGCCGCTGAACTTCGAGGCGAAGCGAAGCTCTTCCTGGAAGGTCTTGCGATTGTCCTCGCGGTTGATGTCGAACAGCGAGAGGCGATCGCCGTCCGGCGCCACGATTGCCCCATCGCCGGTCGTGCTCTGCGACAGGCGCGAACGCTGCGAGCGATAGCCCGTCACGTTGGTGAGGGTGCCGATCCCCATGTCGAAATTGGCGTTGAGATAGACGCCGTCGACATCCACGCGCGGATGATCGGAGATGTAGGAATCGTTTCGCAAGGTCAGGCCATGGCGATCGAGCGGATCGCCGGTGCCGTTCTGGGGACCACCGACGCCGAGATCGTTGAGCAGGAAGCCCGGCACGTCCGGCGTGTCCTGGATCGAGGCCGCCGGCTGCGACCGATCGCGCAGGATTTCGTACTGCAGTTCGATCGACGCCTTGTCGCTCGGTTCGAACAGGAGCTTGGCACGGCCCGAATAGACCTTCGCGCCGCCGATCCGCTTGCCATCGCCGCAGCCGGAGACGCCGTCATATTTGGCGCCATAGGAACCGGCCGGCGCGAACGCGGTCACCGGGCCGTAGCAATAGCCGTTACGCGCATAGCCGTCCGAATGCTCGTAGCCGCCGACCACACGCAGCGCGAGCTTGTCCTCGATGATGGGCAGATTGACGGCACCCTGCGCGATGACGTCGTTGAAGCTGCCGTAGGACACCTTCGTCTCGACGCCGAACTTGTGCAGGTCCGGGCGCTTGGTTTTGATGGTGATGGCGCCGCCGGTCGTGTTCTTGCCGAACAACGTGCCCTGCGGGCCGCGAAGAACTTCGAGCTGGGCGATATCGAACGTGTCGAGCAGCTGCGTCTGCACGGACGGCATGACGAAATCGTCCACCAGCACGCCGACGGGCGCTTCGTAATAGACGATGATGTTGTTCACGCTGACGCCGCGCAGCGCGAAGGAGGCGGCGTTGAAGCCGGTGATCTTGGCGGCCGAGAAGTTCGGCACGAAGGTCGCGAGATCGCCGATGTCCCGCGGCGCGGCCTGCCGGATCAGCGAGGCATCCACCGCCGAGACAGCGACCGGGGTGGTCTGGAGGTTGGTCGCACGGCGCGTCGCCGTGACGACGATCTCGCTGAGGCCGGTGGCCGGCCCCGCAGCGGCCGGCGCCGGAAGGGCATTGCCATCCACCGCGGCGGCGGACGACGCATCGGGCTGCGCCTGCGCGCAAGCCATCGAATGGAGCCCGACGCCGAGCGCGATCGTCGCAACCCGCGTCATGAGCCTGTACCGGTCAACCATCGCTCTTCCCTCCCTCGTCTTATTTTTGATGTCGCTTGCAGGAACCGAGAGGCGGTGGCGTCTTCGCGGACTCCGATGGGCGCGGCCGCCCGGGCGGACGGCCATGATGATCGGAAGATGCGAGAAGTCCCTTCCGGTGCGCCCGGCGGCCATGGCCGCCCGAGTCACCGATCCGCCAGATCCAAACCTCCTCCCCAAGCTCGAATCAATTTATACATACATTCATGCTTATTTTTTTTAGGGTGTCAAATCACTGATCATGGAAAGTGCGAACTAGTTCGGATGGGTCTGCAATTGCTACCCAGATTCCAGTCTTAACGCGCGGTTTTTCACCCTTTCTCACCACGGGATCATTGCGATTGGCGAACCACCAAAAGCCCCGTGCCGCCTCAACCCGGACGATGGCAAAATCTCCGGCTTCTTTTCAGATAAAAAACATGCAAGCTTGTATGATAACGAAGAATCGCCGATCGCCGGGCATAGGCTGAAAGACCCGAAATCGGGCGAAACGGCGCCGTCTCGCGTCGGACGATGGAAGGGCCTCGCCGGCCCGTTCAGGCGGAGGATATGTGTGAGCAGCTATACCGAAGCGGAACTGGACGATTTCGCGACGCCCCTCTCCATCCACCTGGAGCGATCCGCCCAGGCGAAAAGCATGGACCGGATAGGCTGGATCGCCGAACAGATGGATGCCGAATGCGTCGTCATCTACGACAGCTATCTGCAATGGACCGCCCTCCTGCAGACCTTCATCATTGAGCGACGGGGCGAAGCCGCGCATGACGAGGCGCTGCGCGAGATGGGCGGACACGCCTTCCGCGAGTTCGTCGAGGCCTATCGCGACCAAAGCGTGAAGGCCCGGGTGGAGATGCTGGCGCGCCGGCTGCGGGCATCGGGCAGCACCTTCGACGTGATCGAGGAGGCGGACAGGGTACGCTTCCGGCTAACGAGCTGGGGTGCCGCGCGGCTCAATCGCCCCATCGCCGAGCGCGGTACCGACAACCGCCGGATCACCTATGCGAGCTATGGCGCCTATGCCGCCCCGACGAACCTGGCGACGCTGAAGGCCGCCTCGCCGCTGACGAAGGGCCTCACCGGCCTGCCCTGTTTCATCGCCTCGGAAATCCTGTTCCTCGAGATCATTCCGACCGACATGCTCGGCAAGCCGATCGCCGTCATCGAGGCCGATGGCGACGTCGATGGCATCGTCCATCTCGACATCGACAAGACCGGCCTGCCGGACGCCCGCAGCTTCGACCGGATCGGCTATGCCGCCCCACGCGATCCGGTGGAGCCGCGCGCGACGGGCCTGCTGTTCAGCGCCGAGGACCTCGACCGGCTGGCGACGCCCCTTTCCATCCAGGTCCGCGAAGCCGCCGCGGCGCAGGATTGGGACCGGCTTCTCGCCATCAGCGCGGACATGGACGCGGAACTGGTCGGCGCCAAGGATCCCCTCGGCATCCTGATCAACGGCCTGCTCACCTGGATCGCCCGCCATCTCGGCGAGGCCGCCGCGATCGAGGCGCTGGAGCGCACCGCCGATTTCGTGATGAGCCCCTATCTGGACTGGGTCTCGAACGTCTCGCCGATCGATGCCATCCCGATGTGGGCGATGGTGTGGCGGGCGCACGGATCGACCTTCTGGATCACCGAGGAGGAGGATCGCTTCGTGCTGCGGGGCCGCCCGCTCGGCGCCTGCGCGCGCATGGCGGCGAGCCGCTATGAGCCCGAGGTGCGCCGCATCTCGCCGTCGCGCGTCCGCTACCCGACCTTCGGATCCGGAGAGGCGCCGCTGTGTGCGCACAAGCTGCGCGAACCGCACCCGCTCAATCATTTCACGCCGGGCTTTCCCGTTTATTCGGCGCATTGCACGATGCTGCACGAAGTCTTCCCGATCGATCGGATCGGGCGGCCCCTGTGGGTCGAGGAGCATCCGCTGGACGATCCCGATGGCGATACGGTGCATTACCATTACAAGGATCCGAAAGGCTGGCCGGAGCCCTTCTACACCCGTGTCGGCCGTATCAAGCCTTGAGGAGAGGGTCGCTGGACCAGGCCGCCATCGCACGCATCATCCATGATTATGCGGACGCCATCGACGAAGGCGATTTCCAGTGCATCGCCGGCCTATTCGCGTCGGGGTGCCTCGCTTTGCACGAACGGGATGCGGACAAGCCCATCGTGCTGGATGGCGCCGAGGCGATCGTCGCCTTCCTGACCGATGTCGCGAAGATCGTGCGCGGGCCGGCCCGGACACGCCACTGCGTCTCGAACATCAAGACGGATATCGAGGCCGATGGTGCGATCGCGGTGGCGACGTTCGTGGTGTTCCACCTGAGCGCGGACCAGGGCACCCAGCCGGCGACGGTGGGCCGTTATCGCTGGAGCTTCGCGGGATCCGCAGGCTCCTGGACGGTCAAGCGGCTGGACATCTTCGCGGAATATCGCGGGGCCTGACGGCTCACGGCCCGTCGCGCGACGGCCTCCCGACCCGCGCCGCGAGATCGATCGCCGCCCGCGCCACGCGGATCCGGTCGTCCAGGGTCCGCATCATCGTATCGGTCCGCGCGGTGGGCACGGCGATGCCGGCGGGATCGTCCGCGTCGTCCAGCACAATGGCATCGACCAGCCCATCATAATGGCGGGCGATGCTGGCGGCCGTCAGGTCCAGGCCCAGCTCCGCCATGATCTTCGCGGTCGGACCTTTGACCGCCTTTCCGCCGGGCAAGGGCGTCACCAGCACGATCGGTGCCCTCGCCGCGCGCAGCGCCTCGCGCATGCCGGGCACGGCGAGGATCGGATCGACGCTGAGCCACGGGTTGGACGGCGCGATCAGGATCGCCGACAGGCCGGGCGCGCGCAAAGCGGCGAGCGCGTCCGGCGCGGGCCGCGCGGTCTCGGCGCCCGCGAACCGCACCTGCCGCAGCACGGGCTCGCAGCGCCGCTGCACGAAATAGCGTTGGAAATCGAGTTCGCCTTCGTCGGTCGTCACCCGGGTCGCGACCGGATCGTCGCTCATCGGCACGATCGCGCTATCGATGCCCAGCCGCTGCGCGAAGCGCCGGGTCACGGCGCTGAGCGGCTCCCCGGCAAGCGCCCGCGTCCGTTCGACGTGGAGCGCCAGGTCGGCATCGCCGAGCATGAACCAGTCCTCGCCGCCGATCGCCCGCAGCGCGGCCATGAAATTCCAGGTCTCGCCCACACGCCCCCACCCCCGCTCCGGATCGGCGAGGCCGGACAGCGTGTAGAGCAAGGTGTCGATATCCGGGCTGACATGCAGGCCGAGATGGCGGAAATCGTCCCCGGTATTGACGATCGCGGTCAGGTCCCCCGGCGGGACGATCCGCGTCAGGCCCAGCACCAGCTTGGCGCCGCCGATGCCGCCCGTCAGCACCACGATCTTGCCCATGGCGTCGCTCATCGGAACAAATCCTTCTCGGCGGGGCGCAGCGCGGCACTGGCAGGCTGATCGCTTTCCGGCCAGCGGAGACCGCGCAGCAGCACGACGGGCGTTCCCTCCGCGGCTTCGCCCATGGCCAACCCGGCGGTGGCGGCCACCGTGTCGGCGAAAGCGATCTCGGTCGCCTCCAGGATGCGCCCGTGCCGATCCCGCTCGCCCCGCCGGTCGACGATCACGGGCAGCCCGGCCACGCCGATCGCGACGTTGACCGTGCCGATCCGCCACGCCCGCCCGAAACTGTCCGAGATCACGATACCCGGAGCGACCCCGAAGCGCGCGGCGAGCCCCTCCCGCAACGCGGCGGCCGAGGCGTCGGGATCGACCGGCAGCAGCAGCGCCGAGGCGGGAGCATCGTCGGCCAGCAGGTTCGACCGGTCGATCCCCGCATTGGCCATGACGTGGCCGAGCCGATGCCGCACGATCAGCACCTCGGGCACGGCGCGCATCACCTCCGCGCTTTCCGAAAGCACCAGTTCGACGACGCGCGGGTCCTTCCGCGTGGTGGCGGCAAGCTCGATCGCCCGCGCCGACGGCACGACCCCGTCGAGCGCGACGATGCGTCCTTCCGCCTTCGAGACGATCTTCTGCGCCACCACGACGATATCCCCGGTCTGGATGCCGAGGCCGGTACGATCGATCCCGTCGCCGATGATCCGGCAAAGATCGTCTCCCGTCGCGATCTCGCCGATTCCGGTGAGCGCGGTGGCGCTGAACTGCGACGTCATAGGGTCCTTCATCGATGCGGGGACGATCGACACCCCGCTGCCGGATGGATCGCCCGGCCACAAGCGGCATTGACATCTATGCGCATGGATTTCAACACCAGACCGCGGGGACGATCGCGCCACCCACGATCAGGGGAAGAGGATATGCAATACCGGCTGCTGGGCAATACCGGCCTCATCGTATCGCGCCTGGCCTTCGGCGCGATGACCTTCACCTCCGGCGATCGCTCGATCGAGGGCGTCTTCAAGACGGAGGCGGCGGAAGCCGATGCCCTCGTCGGTCGGGCGCTCGATGCCGGGATCAATTTCTTCGACACGGCGGACGTCTATGCCGGCGGGCAATCGGAGGAGATGCTGGGCAAGGCGCTGGCCGGCCGCCGCGACGATGTGGTGATCGCGACCAAGGTGGGCCTCCGCAATGGCGAGGCCCTCACCCGGACGGGCCTCGGCAACCGCCATATCGCCTGGTCGGTGGATCAGAGCCTCCGGCGGCTGGGGACCGACTGGATCGATCTCTACATCGCCCATGCCGAGGATCCCTATACGCCGCTGGAGGAGACGCTCGCCGCGCTGGATGCCGTCGTGCGCGCCGGAAAGGCCCGCTATATCGGCTTTTCCAACTGGCCGGCCTATCGCGTGGCCGCCGCGATGGAATTGCAGAAGGCGAACGGCTGGGCGCGCTTCACCCATGGCCAGATGCACTATTCGCTGCTGACCCGCGACGTGGAGCGCGAGATCGTGCCGATGATGGCCCAATATGACCTCGGCATGACGGTGTGGAGCCCGCTGTCCTTCGGCTTCCTGTCCGGCAAATATACCCGCGAGACGCTGTCCGATCCGCAGAACCGGATGGCGACCTTCGACATGCTGCCGATCGACAAGGAGGCCGGCTTCGCGCTCGTCGATCAGATGCGGGGCATGGCGTCCGCGCATGGCGCCAGCGTGGCCCAGGTCGCGCTCGCCTGGCTGCTGGCCAGGCCGGCCGTGACGAGCGTCCTGCTGGGGGCGTCCAAGATGAGCCAGCTCGACGACAATCTCGGCGCCGTCGATCTGGCGCTGGCCCCGGACGAGCTGGCCGCTCTCGATGCCGCGACGGCACAGGCCCCGCTCTATCCGATGTGGTTCCGGGAAAGCTGGATCGACCGGCCCGTCGCCAAGGCGCTCGGCCGCTCCGCCCCCCTCTGGCGCTGAGCTCTGCCGGCCTGTGGACGCCATGGGTCGACACCATCAAAGAATCATGCATGAATGTTTGTATTAGATTCGCGGACTCCATTTACGCGGACAGGCAGAGGCGAGGGCGCACACGATGAGCAAGGCATTCGGTCCCATCTTCCAGATCGCCTATGTGGTGGAGGATATCGAGGCGCATATCGATCACTGGACGGGCACGATGGGCGTCGGCCCCTTCTTCCGCTTCCCGCTGCCGCTGCCGCTCGACTGGCTGGACGTGCGGGGCGAGCGGGTGCCGGCCGATGCCGACATCTATGCCTCGGTCGCGATCGCCTATAGCGGCGATACGATGATCGAGCTGATCCAGCCCGGATCGGCGCCCTCCTGCTATCGCGAATTCCTGGCGTCCGGCCGTACCGGCGTCCACCATGTCGGCACCTTCACCGATTCCTATGACGAGCAGGTGAAGGCCGCGCGCGACGCCGGCATCGGCGTCGCGCTGGAAGGCGCGCTGCCGCTGTCGCGCTTCGCCTATCTCGATACCGACGTGCTGTTCCCCGGCACGATGGTCGAGATCATCGAGCCGAAGCAGGCGATGCTCGACCTGTTCGACGAGATCAAGGCGGCCGCGAAGGCGTGGGACGGGAAGGAACGCATCCGTCAGATGTGAGATGGGGCATCCGGCCCCCACCGGCGCCATTCAATCCGTTCGTCCTGAGCGACGTCGAAGGCCGTGCCGCAGGCGCTGCGCTTGGAGCACGCACCTCGACAGGCCCCGTGCGCACGGGCTTGATATAGGGAATGCAACCCTTTCAGCCCCTGGCTTCGTTTCCGAACGCCGCGATCCCCGCGACCGTCGCGGCCGACGACAGCGTTTCCTCGCCCCAGAGGCGGCCGAACCGCAGGCTTTCGTCGATCGGGGCATCCGCCGCCATGTCGTGCAGCAGCTTGGCGCGGATCAGCGTCTGCGGATCGTAGCCGAGCAGCATCCCGGCAACCGCCCGCGCCCGCGTCATCAGCTCCGCCGCCGGCACCACTTCGGTGATCAACCCCAACTCCCAGGCGCGCCGGGCCGTGATCAGCTCGCCCGTCAGGATCATGCCCAGCGCGGTCGCGCGCGGAACGGAGCGGGCGAGCCGCTGGATACCGCCGGCGAAGGCGAACAGCCCGCGCTTCACCTCGGCCAGGCCGAACAGCGCATGATCCGCCGCGATCACGATATCGGCGGCGAGCGCGATCTCCATGCCACCCGCCACCGCCGCGCCGTTCACCGCGACGATCAGCGGCTTGCGGCGGCGGCGCTCGGTGATCCCGGCGAAGCCGCGCCCCGGCAGGAGCCCATGTCCCGCTCCCTTCTCGGCCGCTTCCTTGAGGTCCATGCCCGAGCAGAAGGCCCGATCTCCCTCGCCGGTCAACAGCAGGACATGGGTCCCGGGATCGCTCTCGGCGCGCTCGACCTCCGCATCGATCGCCGCGGACGTCGCCGCATCGAGCGCGTTGCGCCGGGCGTCGCGGCAGATGGTGAGGACGGTCAGCCCCCCTGCCCGCTCGATCTTCAGCGCATCCGTCCCGTCCGTCATCGCCATCCCCGCCGACCCCATATTTTTATCAACATTGCTGCTTTTTATTGCCTGCGATTTCGTCCCCTGCCAAGCCTCGTGCGACGATCCGGCGAAGCGACGGGAGACGAGGATGCGGGATTATGACGTCATCGTGGTCGGCGCGGGCGGTGCCGGCCTGAGCGCGGCCGCCGCCGCCAGCGAAGCCGGCGCGCGCGTTCTGCTCGTCGAGGCCGCGCGCCGCACTGGTGGCTCCACCGCGCTCGCCGGTGGCGTCTTCTACGCCGCCGGCACCAGCCTGCAGTGCGAGGCCGGAATCGACGATCCCGGCCCGGAGGACATGTTCCGCTACTACATGACGCTCAACCAGTATCGGCTGGAGGCCTCGGTCGTCCGCCGGCTGTGCGTCGATGCGACGCCGACGTTCGAATGGCTGCGCGCCATCGGGGTCGAGTTCCGCACGGAGGATCTCTACGCGGCCGGTGTCGACAAGATCCGGCGCGGCCATCGCGCGGCGGGCGGTGGCGCCGCCATCGCCGAGGGGATCGAGGGATCGTTCGCCGGCCGGAGCGTCGATACCGCGCTCGACACGCGCGTGGAGGATCTGCTGATCGAGGACGGGCAGGTCGCCGGCATCGTCGTGGACGGCACCCCGGTCCGCGCCGGCGCGGTCGTGCTCACCACCGGTGGCTTCGGCGCCGCGCCGGACAAACTCGCGTCGCTCTATCCCGATGCTGCGCAGCATGGCGACCTTCACTGGTATATCGGGGCGCCGACCTGCCGGGGCGACGGTCTCGACCTGGGCCGCGCCGCCGGCGGGGTGCTGACCGAGGCCAATCGCGGCATGCTGCTGCTGACGCCCGGATTCGCCAAGGATCTCGAGAGCTACCTGCCCGGCTGGCTGACGATGGTCAGTGCCGCCGGCCACCGTTTCATCGACGAGACGATCGAATATTCGGTGCTCGCCTCGGTGGTGAACGCGCTGCCGCGCCGCGAATGCTACGGCCTCTTCGACGAGACGCAGCGCCTGACCGCCGCGACCAGCGCCTATCGCCCGGCGCCGAACTGGACGGCGGATCGGCTGGAGCAGTTCGTCGCCGAAGGCACCTTGCTGCGCGCGAACGATCTCGCCACGCTGGCCGGGATGATCGATGTGCCCCCCGCCGCCCTCGCGACGGCGGTGGAGCGCGCCAATGGCGATTTCGAGGCCGGCGAGGACCGCGATTTCTTCAAGCCGGCGGAGATGCTGCGGCCGGTCGCCACCGCGCCTTTCTATGCGGCGAAGATCCGGGCCGCCATCATCTGTTGGACGGGCACGGGCCTGCGCATCGATCGCGAAGCGCGGGTGCTCGATGCGGCGGGGCGGCCGATCGCCGGCCTCTATGCCGCCGGCGAGACGACCGGCGGCATGTTCGGCGAATGCTACGCCTCGGGCGGTGCCTCGATCGGCAATGCCGTGGTGTTCGGCCGGATCGCCGGGGCCAATGCAGCCGGATCGAACTTGCCCTCCGGCACGAATTCCTGACGCAGCTTGAATTTCTGCACCTTGGTGGCGCTCATCGGCCATTCGCTCACGAAGCGGACATAGCGCGGCACCTTGTAGCGGGCGATGCGGCCGAGGCAGTGCTGCACCACCTCCAGTTCCGTCATCGCATGCCCGTCGTGCAACTCGACATAAGCGGCGGCGACCTCCATCAGATGATCGTCCGGCACGGCGATCACCTGCGCCATGCGGATCGCCGGATGGGTCATCAGGAAGCTCTCCAGTTCGATCGCGGCGACATTCTCGCCCCCGATCTTGAGCATGTCCTTGATCCGCCCGTCGTAGATCAGGCGGCCACCGGGGCCGATCCGGCCAAGATCGCCGGTGCGCAGCCAGCCATCCTCGGGCAGCGCCGCCGCGGTCGCGTCCGGATCGTCATAATAGCCGGCGAACAGGCAGAAGCCGCGCAGCCGTATCTCCCCCGCCACGCCGTCCGCCACGGGCAGGCCGGTCTCGGGGTCGGCGATCATCGCCTCCATCCCGTCGAAGAGGCGGCCGTTGGTTTCGAACAGAAGCTCGGCCGGATCGTCGAGATCGCTGTAGCAGGGCACGCCGGTCGCTTCGGTGAGGCCATAGCTGTTGACCGCCACCGCGCCGGGGAATTGCGCGGCGAAGCGCCGCAGCAGGTCCGGCGGGCCGACGATATGGTTGATCCGCAACCGCGATTGATCGAAGGCGGCGAAGCGCGGATGCGCGACCAGCGCCGAGGCGATCGTCGGGAAGGCGCCGTAGTGGACGGTGGTGCGCTCCCGCTCGAAGAGATCGAAGGCAGCATCGGGATCGAAATGCCCCATGCCGACGAAGCAGGCGCCCGCCGCGCGGCAGGCCGCCATCGGCAGGGTCGTCGACATGTGGAACAGCGGCAGCGGGTCCCACACCCGATCCTCCGGCGTCAGCTGGAAGCGCCTGGCCAGCGCCGCCCCCGTCTCGCACAGCGATCGGTGGCGCAGCATGCAGGCCTTCGGGCGCGAAGTGGTGCCCGAGCTGAACATCATGGTACTGAGATCGTCGGGCCGGATCGCGAGCGAGGCCTCGACGACGGCGCTGCGCGGCACGCCCGCCGCCGCCGAGGCCATGCGCGCCTCCTCCGGCCAGGATGTCGGCCGATCGTCGCCCATTTCCACGATCAGGCGCAGATGCGGCGCGCCCGGCAAGGCCAGATCGCCCTGTCCGTCCCATCCCGCCAGCTCGGGGAATATCTCGGCGAGCATCGGCCGATAGTCGGTGAAGGCCCGCGCATGGCCGCCGACGAACAAGGTGCGCAGATTCGCCTTGGGGATCACATAGGCCAGATCGTCGGATCGATAGCGCGCGTTGAGCAGCACGACGGGGGCGCCGATCAGGTTGGCCGCGTAGAACAGCACCACCAGATCCCAGCAATTCGGCATCAGCACGCCGACATGCTCGCCCGGCCGCACGCCGAGGCCGATCAGCGCGCGGGCGCGATCGACCGCTTCCTCGATCAGGCCGGAATAGGTCGCCCGCCGCCCGTCATAGATGAGCGCGTCCCGATCCCCGAACACCGTCGCGGCGCGCAGCAGGGTCCCGCCGATCGTATCCCCGGCTATGTCTTCCGCCCAGCGATCGATCGACATCGCGGCCTCATTCATGACAATCCTCCCTCACGGCGACCGGATCGATTGACCACGCTCCGGCACCCAGCCTATCTATCCGCATAGTTATCGCAAGCCGCCGGAGCCCCATGTCCAGTCCTTCGGAATCCTTTGTGCCCGCCCGGCCGACGCGCTGCTTCGAGGACCTTGAAGTCGGCGAGGTCCGGCGCTCCTCGTCGCGCACGGTCACCCAGGCCGAGATCCTCGATTTCGCCCGGCAATGGGATCCGCAATGGTTTCACAGCGATGCCGACCTGGCGAAGCAGTCGGTGTTCGGCGAGGTGGTGGCGAGCGGCATCCACGTCCTCGCGCTGTGGCGGCAGATGGATCACGAGATCAATTCGGACATCGATTTCGTGTGCGGCATCGGCTGGGACGCGCTTCGCCTGAAGCGGGCCATCCGCGCCGGCGACACGATCCACGTCACCTCCGAGATCATCGCCCTCACTCCCTCCTCCAGCCGCACCGATCGCGGCACCGCGCTGACCCGCTACGCCGTGGTCGACCAGAACGGGACCGAGGCCGTGACCTTCACCAGCATCAACCTCGTCTATACCCGCGCCGGCCGCGAACGGGCATCAGACACCTGATCCATCCGGCGGCAGGATCCGGATCAGCCCTTCCTGCGCCACCGAGGCGACCACCCGCCCATCCCGTGCGAAGATCGTGCCGCGCCCCAGCGTGCGCGCACCGCCGGCATAGGGGCTGTCCATCGCGTAGAGCAGCCATTCGTCCGCCCGGAAACGCTGGTGGAACCACACCGCGTGATCGAGGCTGGCATCCTGCATCCGATGATCCGCCCAGCCGATGCCCAGCGGGCCGAGCCCGGTGTGCATGACATAGAGATCGGAGAAATAGGTGAGCATCCGCTGGTGCTCGGCCGGATCGTCGCCCAGCCGCTGCTTGATCCGCACCCAGAAATGGCGGCGTGGCTGCGACACCGGCGGATCGACCGTGACGAACGGCTCGACCGCGCGGAAATCGATGCCGAGATCGCGATTCCAGAAGGGATAGCGCAGCGCCGGCATGTGGGGCAGCGCCTCGGCGATGATATCGTCCTGAGGGGTCAGCGATTCCGGCGGGGGCACGTCGGGCATCGCGATCTCGTGGACGGCACCGGTTTCCTCGTCGTGCAGCGAGGCGATCAGGCACAGGATGATCTTGCCGCCCTGCATCGCCTCCACGCGCCGCGACGAGAAGCTGCGCCCATCCGCATAGCGGGTGACGGTGAAGTCGATCGGCAGATCGGGAAGGCCCGGCCGGATGAAATAAGCGTGGAGACTGTTCGCGAGCCGGCCCGGCGCCACCGTGCGCTGCACCGCCGAGAGCGCCTGCGCCAGCACGTGCCCGCCGAACAGCCGCAGCAGCGGGCCGCCGGTCGCCGCGGCGCGAAAGCTGTCGGGGGCGACGTCCTCGAAATCGAACAGATTGGGCGGGACGCCATCGGCGCTCGACGGCCGCCGGATCGGGATCGCGGTCATGTCCGCGCCACCAGTTCGGCGGCGATCGCCTCGGCGGCGGCATAGGCCTCGCCGGTCACCGCCTCGACTGCCTCGACTTCGCCGTAGGTAGGGCAGATCGTGATCCCATGCACATCTTCGACGCCGATGAAGGCGAGCCAGCGCCGGAGATAGGCGATCTGATGGTCATGATCGGCCAACGCCGACCCCGGCCGCGTATCCAGCGCGCCCGATCCGACGAGGATCGCCGTCCGTCCCGCCGCCAGCCCCACCACGCCCGTCGGCTCGACCGCGAAGGTCATGCCGGGATGGGTGACGAGGTCGATATAATGTTTCAGCCGATAGGGCAGGCCGAAATTCCACATCGGCGTGCTGATCAGCCAGGTGTCGAAGGACAGCAGGCGGTCGGCGTGCGCGCGGATCGCCGCCCAGTCCGCGGCGATACCGGACGCGACCGGCTCGCCGGCGATCAGCGCATAGCGCCCCTCGATCATCCCGCCGCCGAGCTCCGGCAGATCGGCGTCGAACACATCGATCCGCTCGCTCTCGATCCCGCCGAGCCGATCGATCAGGTGCCGCGCGACGGCGGAAGACCGCGACCGCGCGCCGCGCGGGCTGGCCTCGATGTGGAGCAGGCGGCGCGGCGCCTCAGGCATCCGGCAGGTCCGCATAGACCGCGCCGTCCTCCACCTCGGAGGGATAGACGTTGATCGATTTCTTGGTGAGCGTCCCGCTCGGCGTGCCGTTGCGCATGTCGAAGCGCACCCCGTGCAGCGGGCAGAAGATGTGCGGTCCCTTGCATTTGCCGCCCTCCAGATAGGCGAAGGCGTGGCTGCACATATTCTCGATCGCGAACACGCCCGAGGCGTTGCGGCAGACGAGGACGGACTTGCCGGCGACGTCGAAGGCCTTGTTGCCGCCTTCCGGAACCTCGTCGAGCGATGCGATGCGATGCCGGGCCATCAGCGGCGCTGGTCGAAGCGCCGGCCGAGCAGGGCGGACGTGATGTTGACCTTCTGGATGTCGATCGCGCCCCCGGCGATCCCCCAGCCCCAGCTGTCGCGCAAGCGGCGCTCCATCGGGAATTCCCGCGAATAGCCGTAAGCCCCCATCATCTGCACCGCGTCTCCCGTCACTTCGCGCGCCATCGCATTGGCGAAGCATTTCGCCGTCGAACTGTCGAGGATGGACGGCAGGCCATCCTCCGCATTGGTCGCGGCGCGCCAGATCAGCAGGCGCGCGGCATCCACCTTCATGTGCATCTCGGCCAGCTTGAGCTGGACGGCCTGGAACTCGACGATCGGCTTGCCGAACTGCTTGCGCTCCTGCACGTAGCCGGTCACATCCTCCAGCGCGCCGGAGGCCTGGCCCAGCGCCATGGTGGCATTGCCGCAGCGCTCGAGGTCGAACGCCTCCATCAATTTCTTGAAGCCGCCGGCGGGCACCACGACATTGTCGATCGGCACCTCGACATCGTCGAACATCAGATCCGACGAGGGCACGCCGCGAAAGCCCATCAGTTGCTCGGGCGGCCCGAAGGACAGGCCCGGCGTTCCCTTCTCGACCAGCACGGCGCCGATCGCCTTGGGGCCGGGATCGTCCGACAGGCGGCAGTAGACCAGATAGGCATCGGCATGGCCACCGCCCGAGCACCAGCGCTTGGTGCCGTTGATCACGACCTTGTCGCCGCGGATCACGCCCCTGGTCTTCAGATCGGTCAGCGCGCTGCCCGCATCCGGCTCCGACATGCCGATCGCGATCACCATCTCGCCCCGGCACACCGCCGGCACGATCCGCCGCTGCAGCGCCTCGGACCCGAAGCGCTCGATCGCGCGCACCGGGCCGACCGAGGATTCGAAGATCGGGAAGGCCACCGCCGAGGAGATTTTGGCGAACTCCTCCAGCACGATCAGCGCCTCCAGATTGCCGAGGCCGAGGCCACCCAGCGCCTCGGGCACGTTGATCCCGAGAAAACCCAGTTCCGCATAGCGCCGCACCAGGTCATGGCTCGGCGGCGTGTTGTCGCGCTCGCAGATCGCCGCAATCGCCGGCAGTTCGGCCCGCGCGAAATCGCGTGCCGCCGCCTGCAGATCGCGCTGATCCGCACTCAGTCTGAAATCCATTCTCTCTCCTTCACGTCGGCATGGTCCGCCGCTCTCGGCTATGACTAGGAGCGCACGACCCACTCTTCGAGCACCGGCGTGACGGCGGCGTCCTGCGGCAGGTTGTTGTGCCCGATGCGGCGATCGAGCTCCTCATGCCAATGATAGATGCGCCGCTCCTGATAATTGAGCGGCATCCCCCGGAACCCCTTGCTCTCCAGCGATTCCTGGATTTGCGGGGCATATTGCAGATCCTCGTACAGGATCCGCGTCCAGTTCTTGATCCGCATCTCCCACAGCGGGTCCGGATTTTCCGGATCGTGATCCGGCGCCACCCAGCTCGACACGACGCGGCACTTGCGATCGCCCATCGGCCAGAATTGCAGCAGCGGGATGCCCGAATCCGAAGGCGGCATCACGAAGTTCGGATAGATGTGGTAGCTGACATTGTTGTTGGCCGGCAGCTCCGTCACCGTCGCGATCTTGGGCATGCCGATCGTGCCCGGATCCTTCCAGTCCGGCCGGCGGTTGGGCGTGCACATCCGGCTGTGCCCGTTCGGCCAGAGCGTCACGATCATTCCGCGATGATCGAGGAAGCGATCGACCGTCGACTGGTGGATCGACTTGATGTGATACACTTCCAGAAACGCATCGAGCAGGATCTTCACGTTGCAGTCGACGTCGTAGCTCTTCACGTCGACCAGCCGCAGCGTATCCAGCTGGAATTGCTCCAGCTCCTCGGCCATCGGGCCGAGATGCGCCATCAGCGGCTCGGCATCGGGATCCTCGTTGAGGAAGATCAGGTTGCCGATCATCTCGCAGCGCACCGCCACCAGCGAGCGGCAGGAGAAATCGAGATCGACGAAATCGCGCTTGTCGCGCACCGCCGTCAGCTTGCCGTCGAGCGTGTAGCTCCAGCCGTGATAGCCGCAGACGAAACCGCGCGATTCGCCCGCCTCCTCCGCCACCAGCGGCGCGCCGCGATGCTGGCAGGTGTTGAAGAAGGCGCGGATGCCGCCCGCCAGATCGCGCACCACGATCACGGGCGATCCGGTGTTGCGCGTCAGGAACCAGGAACCCGGCTTAGGCAGCTGGTCGGCATGGCCGGCATAGAGCCACGCCCGCTTCCACATCCGTTCCTGCTCCAGCGCCAGGAAGCCCTTGTCCACATAGCGTTTGCCGGGAATGTCCGGCAGATGCGGGAACCCCTCCGGCGGGGCCTTGCGCGCCCGCTCGTAATCCATCCGCTCGAAATCATCCGACGGGATCGCCGACAATCCTTCCACCGTCCTAACCCTCTCTCGTACCGGGCCGTGCCGCCCGATGGCGGCCATCCCAATCCAGCATTGACTCGCCCTAGCATATAAAGCCATTTAAACAATCATGAATGATTTTTCTGAAAGAGCGCAAGGGGGCAGCCGGCGATTTCCGCTGTCGCTCCACCATCTCAACGCTTTCGATGCGTCGCACGCCGAAATGATCCGGATGGCGGGCGAATTCGGATGCGATCACGTCTGCCTCTTCACCCATGTGCCGGAGGCCGCGAAGCATCTCTATCCGTGCATCCAGCCGGAGGATGTGCCGGCCCTGCGCGCTGTGCAGGCGGCGTCCGGCGCGACCTTGTGCAACCTCGAGGTCTTCCCGCTCGACGGCCGGGAGGATTGGGCCGCCTTCGAGCGCGCGCTGGAAACCGGCGCGGCGCTGGGCGCGACCAGGGCGACCACGCATATCCACGATGCGCCCGACCAGGAGACCGCCGTCGCGCGCTTCGGCAGGCTCTGCGATCTGGCCGCGTCCTATGGCATCAGCGCCGGTCTGGAATTCAACGCCTTCGCCGGCGTGAAGGACATCCGCACGGCGACCGCCATCGTCCGCGCCGCCGCCCGCCCCAATGGCAGCATGGTGTGCGACATGCTCCATTTGATCCGCAATGGCGGCGGGCCGGAGGACGTCGCCGCGGCGGCCGATATCATCGGTTATGTCCAGATCAGCGACGGCCCGCTCGTCCTGCCGGAAAAGGATTGGTGGCACGAGGCGATCCGCGAGCGCGCCTTGCCCGGCGAAGGTGAATTCCCGCTGGTCGAGGGGCTGCGTCATCTTCGCCCCGGCACGGTGATCGACATCGAGGTGCCGCAGACCGCCGCGCGCAAGGCCGGCATGTCGGCGCGGGACCGGATCGCCCGCGTGGTGGAGGCGACACAGCGTGTGCTCGCCAGCCTGCCGGACGCGGAGGCGGCGGCGTGAGCTTCCAGCCCACGATCATCCAATATGCCTGGGTCGTGCCCAATCTGGAGGAGGCCGCGCGCCGCTGGTTCGATTCGGCCGGGGTCGGCCCCTTCCTGATCAACCGCGACCTCAAGCTCGACAATCCGCGCTATCGCGGTGCGCCGAGCGCGACGCGCTTCTCCACCGCCGTGGCTCAGCATGGCGACGTCCAGATCGAATTGGTCGAGCAACTGGACGATACGCCCTCCGCCTATCGGGAGACGGTGGCGGCCGGCGCGACGGGCTTCCACCACATCGCCTTCATCTCGGCGAAATTCGATGCCGACCTCGCGCATTACACGCAGCGCGGGCACATGATCGCGGCGGACGGCGATTTCGGGCCGATGCGCTACGTCTATATCGATACGGTGGCCGAGCTCGGCCACATGGTGGAGATCGTCGAGGACAAGCCCGCCATCCGCGCCTTCTTCGGCGCCGTGCGCAAGGCCGCCGAGCGCTGGGATCGCGATCCGGCCACCCTGCTACGCGAACTGGGCTGAGGCGTGCTTCGAAGGCCAGTCCGGCGGGGGATCAGCGAGCGTAATGTCGGGCGCCTATCGATCGCAACACACGCCGCATTACTAGCCCGTCGCTCCTGCGGAGGCAGGAGCCCATCTCCTGTGCTGCCGTCCGGATGGAACGGTCAGGAGATGGGCCCCTGCCTCCGCAGGGGCGACGGTAAAGAGTGATTGTGCCCGCAATCGATGCACAGGCGTCATTCCGCCAGCCGGCGATCCAGTTCGACGTGGAAGTGGCGCAGCCGCGCCTCCTGCTCGCACCACAACGGCCCCTTGAAGCCGCGTGAGCGGGCGCCGGCCTGCACGATCGGCAGCAGATCCGAATCCTGATCGAGCACCAGCCCCATGCCCGGCGGCTCGCCGAGGCCGGTATGGACGATGTCCGGCCGCGTCTCGCCCGTCAGGTCGACCCCCTTGCCGAGGCCCATCCACATCGGCGCGCCATAGCCCGGCAGATCGACATGCCGGTACAGGATCGTCGTCTCGTAGGTGAACTGCTCCGGGTCCGATGCATGCGGCTTGAAGCGATGGAGGAACACCGCCTCGGCATGGCAGCCGATCTGGACGTTCGGGAACACCCCGAAGATCGTCGCGTCGGTCAGCTGCGCGTCCGAGAATTTGTCATAGTCGAGGCCCATCTTCGCCGCGCGGTCGCGCTTGGCCATCGCCATCGCCGAGCGGCTCTCCGCCGCCGTGCCCTGGAAGGTCTCCGGATCGAGGCCGGCATCGGCCAGCATCGCGGCGATGTCGGGATTGATGCCGGTCTGGTCCTCATAATGCGAATTGGGTTCGCCATGCGGCACGAACTGCCGGCTCATGCCATTGGGGAAGAGATCGATATGCGTGCGATCGTTGGTCATCGTCATGGTCTGCGGATGGATCGCATGCAGATGATAGGTTTCGTAGAAGGCGTCGATGCCGCCCTTCCAGTTCGCCGCCCAGTCGGAGCGGCGGTGCTGGACGACATGCATCTTGTCGATCTCGTAGGTCTGCAGCATCGGCAGCACCGGGCCGAGAAAATCCTCGATCGGCTGGACGTCGTCGGCCATGCAGATGAAGACGAGGCCCGCCACTTCCGCGACCTTGACCGAACTCAGGTCGGTGCCGTGGCAGAGCACCTCCGGCCGGAAGGTCTCCGGATCGGTGACCTTGATGTTCTTGCCGTCGAGATCGAACTGCCAGCTGTGGAACGGGCAGGTGAAGCTGTTCTGCGAGCCGAGATCGGCGGTCACCAGCTGGCTGCCGCGATGCGGGCACACATTGTAATGCGCAGCGAGACCACCGTCTTCGTTGCGCACCACGATGAAGCTCTCGACGCCGATGTCGAACTTCATCCAGTCGCCCGCCTCGCGCACATCGCTGGACGGGCCGGCGAGCAACCAGGTCCTGGCGAACACATTCTCCCATTCGTCATGGAAGACTTGCGGCGAGGTGTAGCGCTTCGGATCGGGGCGCTCGGTGCCGTCGTCGATATAGGGAGCGGGCTGATCGAACGGGTGGGTCGAGTCCTTGTGGACGGCCCAGCTGCGCGCGTCGTAGTTCATCGCGATCCCTCCCCCATGCGCCGATCCAGCTCATTATGGAAATGGCGCAGGCGCGCCTCCTGCTCGCTCCACAGCGGCCCCCGGAAGCCGCGCGAACGGGCGCCGGCCTGCACGATCGGCAGCAGATCGGAATCCTGATCGAGTACCTCGCCCAGCCCCGGCGGCTCGCCGAGCCCGGTGTGGACCACGTCCGGCCGCGTCTCGCCGGTGGTGTCGATCTCCTCGCTCAGCCCCATCCAGGCGGGCGGGGCGTAGCCCGGCGCATCGACGTGCCTGTAGAGGATCATCGTGTCGTAGGTGAACTGGTTGGGATCGCTGGGGTGCGGAATGAAGCGGTGCACGAACACCGCCTCCGGGTGGCAGCCGATCTGCAAATTGGGGAAGCAGTTGAAGATGGTCGAGTCGGTCAGCTGGGTGTCGCTGAACTTCTCGTAGCCGAGGCCGTATTTGTCCGAGCGCGCCCGCTTCGCCTGCTGGATCGCGCCGCGCGTGTCGCGCGCCGTGCCTTCGAACGTGGCGGGATCGATGCCGGCGTCGGTCATCATCATCTTGATGCCGTCGGTGATCGTATCCTGATCGTCCAACCGGCGGCTCAGCTGCGCGAAGGGCGTGAAGGCGCGGGCGAGGCCGCCGGGATAGAGATCGATCTGGGTGCGATCGTCCATGATGCCGACCGTCTGCGGATGGACGCAATGGAGGTGGTAATGTTCGGCGAAGGCATCGACGCCGCCCTTCCAGTTCGATCCCCAGTCCGACTTGCGGTGCTGGATCGCGTACATCTGGTCGATGTCGTACAATTCGAGCTGCGGCAGGATCGGCGCGAGCCATTCCTTCAGCGGCTGGATGTCCGGGTCCATCGAGATGAACACGAGGCCCGCCGCGACCTCGCAGCGCACCGAGCTCAGATCATGGTTGTGGCAGAGCACTTCCGGCCGGAAGGTCTCGCTGTCGGTGACCTGGGTGTTGTGGCCCTCCAGATCGAACTTCCAGCTGTGGAACGGGCAGGTGAAGCCGGAGATCGTGCCGGTGTCGGACGTGATCAGCTGGCTGCCGCGATGCGGGCAGACATTGTAATGGGCATGGACGTCGCCATCGTCGCCGCGCACGATGATGAAGCTTTCGCGGCCGATATCGAACTTCGCGAAATCGCCGGCCTCGCGCACGTCGGACACCGGGCAGGCCATCAGCCAGCTCTTCGCGAAGACCTTCTCCCATTCGCGATCGGCGAAGGCCTTGCCGTGATAGCGCTCGCCGGTCGGCCGCGCCGTCCCGTTGTCGATCCACGGCGCCCGCTCGTTGAAGGGGTGCGGGGTGCCCGTGTGGATGTCCCACAGGCGCCGGAAATCAAAGTTCATCGTCGCTCTCCTGGCGGTCGAATGGCCATGTCCCCGTCTGGCGCGGAGTCGCCCTATAAAAAGACATGCATGTATGTTTGGCAAGTGCAAATTGTGCGCATAGATACGCGCCTGAAACGAGCGGGCTTAGGCAATACGCGCCTCGCTCACTTTTCGTCATCCCGGCAAAAGCCGGGATCCATGGATGCGGAACACCTCAAGAGCGAAATCACCGCCGCCCATGGGTCCCGGCTTTCGCCGGGACGACGAAAAGATGGAAAAGCTGAACTCGAACCGAATCAGCCGCCCGCGCCGGACGGCGCCCCTCCCGTCCCGCTCTTGCCCGCGCGCAGATCGGCCGATCGCGTCCGCAGATATTGGCGGATGGCCTCCAGCTCCTGCGGGCTGAACTCCTGGAACTGGGGCATGCCGTTGGGCACCAGCGCACCGTCGTGCACGATGCTGGACAGGGCGTCCTGCGAAAGGATCACCTGCGAGGTGCGCAGATCGGGCGCCGTACCGCCGGCGATCGCGCCGCCGCCGTGGCAGACCGCGCAGCGCACGTTGAAGATCGCCTCGCCCGCCTGCGCCGCCGCCGGATCGGCCTTGAAGTCCGGATCATCGACCGCCTTGGGCGTATACGGCACCTTGGCCGGCAGCATTGCCTTGCCATCCAGCGCGAAAGTCAGCACGCGGCGCTTCTGGGTGCGATAGTCGATGCCGAACTTGGCAAGCAGCGGCCCGAACAGGCCCGCGCTGGTGCCCATGCCCGCGATCACCGTGACATATTGCCGTCCGTTCACCGTATAGGTGATCGGCGGTGCCACGATCGGCGCCTTGGCATCGAACTGCCACAAAGTCTTGCCCGTCTTCGCGTCATAAGCGGTGAAGCTGGAATCGGGGTGCCCCTGGAAAACGAGGCCGCCGCCGGTCGCCATCACGCCGCCGTTGAAATGGCCGGCCATCGGCAGGCGCCATGCCTGCTGCTGCGTCACCGGATTCCAGGCGACGAGATAGCCGAGCGTCTTCTCGCCCGGCGCCGGCTGGACGTTGGGCTTCACGCCGTAATCGAGCGCCATGCCCTCGGTGCGCTTCCAATTGGCGGCGGTGATGCCGCGATCGTCATAGGTGACCTGGAGGTCGATCGCCGGGATGTAGACCAGCCCCGATTGCGGGCTGAACGCCATCGGCGTCCAGCTATGCGCGCCCACCGGGGTCGGCCGCATCGTCACGGTTCCGCTCTCGTAGCGGATATTGGGCTCCTCCACCGGGCGGCCGGTGGCGACGTCGATGCTCTTCGCCCAGGTCGTCGTGACGAACGGCTTGGCCGAGATCAGCTTTCCGTTGGTGCGGTCGATCACGTAGACGAAGCCGTTCTTGGGCGCGGTGATCATCACCTTGCGGGGCTTGCCGTCGATGGTGAGATCGGCCAGCTCCATGTCCATCGCGGCATTATAGTCCCAGCTCTCGCCGGGATTGATCTGATAGTGCCACTTATACCGGCCGGTCTTCGCATCCACCGCGATGATCGAGCAGAGGAAGAGGTTGTCGCCCTTGCCCTCGCTGCGGATCTTGCGGTTCCACGGACTGCCGTTGCCGGTGCCGAGCAGGATGGTGTCGCTCTCCTTGTCGTAGGTGACGGCGTTCCACACGGTGCCGCCGCCGCCATATTTCCACCATGGGCCGGACCATGTCCTGGCGGCGAGACGGGTCGTCTCGTCATGATCGACCGCCGGATTGCCGGGCACGGTGTAGAAGCGCCACTTCTGCGCGCCAGTCTCGGCATCGTAGGCAGTGGCGTAGCCCCGCACCGAGGAGACGTCGGCGCCGCCATTGCCAATGATCACCATGCCGTCGAAGGCGCGCGGCGGGCCGGAGATGAAGAGCCCCTCGCCGTCCGCGATCGTCTTGGTGGTCCAAACCGGCTGACCGGTCTTGGCGTCGATCGCGATCAGCCGGCCGTCCTGCGTGCCGGTATAGACCTTGCCGTTCCAGTAGGCGATGCCGCGGCTGCCCCAGCCCTGCCGGAGCCGGACGCCGGACGCCTCCGGCGCGTGCGGATCATAGGTCCACAATTCCTTGCCGGTCAGCGCGTCGATCGCGCGCACCACGCTGTAGCCGGTCGCCATGTAGAGCACGCCGTCCACCTCGACCGGCCCGGTCGCGGGGTTGCCCGCCGGCAGATCATGCGCCCACACCAGCCCGAGGCGCTTCACCGTGTCCTGGTTGACCTCGGTCAAGGGGCTGTAATGCTGCTCGCCATAGGTGCGGCCGAACGCCGGCCAATCCCGGCCGTCGCTGCCATCGGTGAACTGCGCGCGCCAACCGGCCGGCCCGGCATCGGCCACGGCGGACCGTCCCGGCGCCTCGTCCCCGGCCACGGGATGGCAACCGGATACCGCCCCGGCCAGCAGCGAACACCCCGCCAGCGCACGGGCAAAACCACGCAATGTCATCGACACCCTTTCAAACCGCATTGCCGAGATAGCGATCGAGCTCGGCATGGAAATGACCGATCCTCTGTTCCTGTTCGGAGAGGATCGAGCCCTGGAAGGCGACGCTCTCGATCCCGCGCTGCACCTCGGCGAACAGGCCGCTATCCTGATCGAACACCTCGCCCAGGCCGCCCTCGCGCCAGTCGACATGCTGGATCTCGGCCTTCTCGCGGCCCGATATGTCCCATCCCTCGGGGAGGCCCATATAAGCGGGCGGCAGGATCTCCGGATTGTCCTGCGGGTGCATCATGACGATCACGTCGAAGATGAACTTGCGCGGATCATGCGCGTGCGGGCGGAAATAGAGCATCGACACGCCTTCCGGATGGATGCCCACCTGGATGTTGGGGAAGATGTCGTAATTCCAGTCGTCGGTCAGCTGGTTGTCGAGAAAGGCCGAATAATCGAGGCCAAGCCGCTCGGCACGCGCGCGCTTGGCATCCTGCACCGCCTTGCGCACGTCGCCCTTCGTCCCGTCGAAGCTCTCGGGATCGAGGCCGACCTCGGCCATGGTCGCGCGCAGGCCGGCATTGAGCCCCTCGGCGCCCATGCGCGGGCTTTCCGTCGCGAACTTGGTCACCATCCGGCTCATGCCGTGGGGATAGAGATCGATCTGGGCATTGTAATCGTTGAACACCGGCAGGATCTGCGGATGGATGGCGTGGACGTGATAGGCTTCGTTGAAGCCGTCCACCGCGATCTTCCAGTTGGAATCCCACACCGCCTGCACGCGCCGCATGATGCGCATGTCCTTCAGGCCATAGGGTTTGGCATGATCCGGCAGCGGCCCGAGATGCTCGATCAGCGGGGCCGCATCCTGGTCCATGTTGATGAAGAGGAAGCCCTCCCAGCTCTCGCAGCGCACCTCGACGAGATCCATCGAGCGGCACAGCGCCTCGGGCCGGAAGGTCTCGCGATCGGTGACCTGGACGATCTTGCCGTCGAGATCGAAGCGCCAATTGTGGAACGGGCAGGTGAAACCGTGCGGGCGGGAGCCCTCCTCGTCCGAGACGAGGCGGTTGCCGCGATGCGGGCAGACGTTGAAATAGGCGCGGGCGCGGCCATCCGCGGCGCGCGTCACGATGAAGCTCTCGCGTCCGATCTCGAACGTCACATAGTCGCCGGCGTCGGGGATGTCCTCCTCGCGCGCCGCCCAGTTCCACACGCGGGACCAGAGCAGCCGGCGCTCGGCCTCCATATAGTCGAGCGAATAATAGCGCTCCGGAGAGATCGGCTTGAACCCGTTATCGACGAAGACCGCCTTGGCCTCATGGCTGTCGGCCGGAGCATCCGGATTGACCGGCCAAGTCAGGCGATAATCATAGGAAGCATCTTCGGACATAAATCCTCTCCATTCTCCGGGCATGACCCAGAGCTCATTTCAATTGACCATAATCTTCGGGTCTTCGTCTATTATTGTTCCGTCACCCTATATATGATAATGGTTTCCGGCAAAATATGGATGGGAGATCTGGAGATGCCTAATCTTGACGTGCCGTTGCAAAATCAGGGCGATCCGCTCGGCTATGTCCTCGGCCACTATGCGCCGGAGATTGGCGAAGCGGCCGGCAACTATGTCCGTGCCGTCTACCAGTCGCTGAACCTGCCGCTGCGCGTGGCGGAAGCCGCCCGATATCGCACCGCGCAGATCAACGGCTGCCTCGTCTGCCAGGATTTCCGCGCGGGCGACCATCTGGATGCCTATCTCGATTCGATCGGCGGCGACGTGAACAACTCGCTGGTCGCGCGCGGCGGCGCGAAGCCCGACGAAAGCTTCTATGCGGCGGTCGCGGACTGGCGCGCCTCCCCGGTCTTCAACCAGCAGGAACGGCTGGCGATGGACTATTCGGAGCGCATGGCCGAAAATCCGCGCGATCTGGCCTATGACACCGATTTCTGGCGCGACATGCACAATGCCTATAGCGACGGCGAGATTGCCGAGCTGACGCTGGCGATCGGCTGCTGGCTGGCGATGGGCCGGTTCACGCATGTGCTCGGGCTCGACACGGTGTGCATGACGGAGATGCTGCAGCCGGCCGCCTGACGACGGCAGGCAAAAAGAGGGCGGCGCCGAACCACGGCGCCGCCCTTTTTCGTGCGCAGCCCACGCAGATGTGAGCTGCGCCATGGTTTAGCGGCCGAGCTTGAAGCCCAGCTCCGCGCCGAAATAGCGCGGCGGGCCGTACTGGCCATCGGCCCAGAGCGGATCCACCACCTGCGCCGCCGTGATGTAGCGCTTGTTGGTGAGGTTCCGGCCGACGAAGCGGACATAATATTTGTCGTCCACCTGAGCGAGCGTGATCGAGGCGTTCACCAGCGTACGGGCGTTGAGATAGGTATTCTCGTCCGGGCTGGTGATCGACTGCGTCGCGAGGTTGCGGCTGACATAATTCACGTTGCCGTTGAGCTGGACCTTGTAGTCGCCCAGCGGCACCTCGTAGGTCGCGTCGACGGTCCACTGCCATTTGGGCAGTCGATCGAGCGGCGAGGTCGAGAGGTCGTAGCCCGCCGGGATCGGCGTGACGTAATTCTTGTACTTGCCGTCCTGATAGCCGAGCACGCCGCGCAGCGTCAGGCCCCGCACCGGGATCAAGGTCGATTCGAGCTCGATGCCCTTCACCGTCGCCTTGGCGGCGTTGAAGAAGCGGGTCACCTCGAAGTCCACGCCACCCACCTCGAGCGGAACGACGATCTGCTTCTGCAGGTTCGAATAGTTCACGTAGAAGCCGGTCAGGTTAAAGCGCAGGTGGTGATCGAAGAACTCGCTCTTCACGCCGACTTCGTAGCTGTCCGCCTTCTCCGGCTTGGTCGCCGACGCGGCCTCGCGGAAGGCTTCGTTATTGTCGGTGCCGTCGGCGTTCACGAACGGGTGGAAGCCGCCGATCTGGTCGTTGAAGCCGCCCGCCTTGAAACCGCGCGAATAGGTCGCGTAGCCGAAGATGGTCGGCGTGGCCTGCCAGCCGAGGCTGGCGCGCCAGGTCGGCTCGTTGGCCTTGTCGTTGATCTTGATGACATTGGCCGGATAGGCAAAGACATTGGCGTCGATGACGTTCTTGAGGACGACGTTGTCGTTGGTCCCGCCCAGCAACTGCTGCGCGAACACCTGCTGGCGGCCGTACCAGTTCTTGTCTTCCCAGGTGTAGCGGCCACCGAGCGTCAGCGTCAGGGTCGGCAGGATCTTGTAGGTGCCCTCGATATAGGCCGCCTTCGATTTTGCGATCTGGCCGTTGCAGAGCAGGTACGGATTGTCGTTCCACGGGCCATAGGGCGTCGAGAGACCGAGCAGATCCTGGAAGCCCAGCACCTGTCCGGCGCAGAACGCCGTCTTGTCATGCTGGTAGAAAGCACCCGTGACGAAGTTGAACGGACCGGCGAAGGACGAGGCGAAGCGCAGTTCCTGCTGGAAGGTCTTGCGATTGTCCTCGCGCGCCGTGTCGAACAACGACAGGACGGTGCCGTCGGAGGCCACCGGGGCCGTGCCCATATAGGTGTTGGGCAGCCGCGAATTCTGCTTGCGATAGCCGGTCACCGACGTGAACGTGCCGATGTCGGTCTTGTAGTCCATCGTCAGGTAGAAGCCGTCGACGTGGATCCGCTGGCCTTCCGGCATGTGGAGCAGCGCGTCCTGGCGATTGGTGATCGCCACGTTGTCGAGCGGATCCTTGCCCGGATTCGAGGCGCCCACGCCGAGATTGTAGAACAGATAGTGCGGATCGTTCGGCGTCAGGTTGACGGCGGGAACGCTGTCCGACCGGTCACGCAGATATTCGTACTGGGCCAAAGCCGAGAAATGCGAATCCGGTTGCCAGAGCAGTTTCGCGCGGCCGTTCCAGACATCCTCGCCACCGAGATGCGAATTGTCGCCGCATCCCTGGGCGCCCGCGAACTTGGCGCCATAGGTGCCGGCCGGCGCGAAGGGCGTGACCGGGCCGAAACAGCCGCCCGCCTTGTAATAGCCGTGCGACTTGGTGTGGCCGATCACGCCGCGGAACGCGAGCGTATCGGTGATCGGGATGTTGACGGCGGCCTGCGGCGTGACCGTGCCGAAGCTGCCGACCTGCATGCGACCCTCGACGAACAGCTTGCCGAGCTCCGGCCGCTTGGTCTTCACGTTGACGGCGCCACCGGTGGTGTTCTTGCCGAACAGCGTACCCTGCGGGCCGCGCAGCACCTCGACCTGCGCCACGTCGAACGTATCGAGCAACTGGGTCTGCACCGACGGGATCACGAAATCGTCGACCAGCACCGCGACCGGCGGCTCGTAATAGACGATGATCGTGTTGTTGCCGACGCCGCGCATCGAGAAGGATGCCGCGTTGAAGCCGGTGATGGTCGCGGCCGAGAAGTTCGGCACGAACGCGGCGAGATCGCCGATGTTGCGCGGGCTGACCTGCGCGATGAGCTTCGAATCGACGGCCGAGACCGCGATCGGCGTGGTCTGCAGGTTACTCGCGCGGCGAGTCGCCGTGACGACGATCTCGCCCAGCGCGTTCTGCGGCACCCCCGCCGCCGGCTGGTTTGCCGCTTCTGTCACTACCGGCGCGGCGGCGGGTGCCGCCGCATCCTGCGCCATCGCCCCGGACGCCAGCGAACCGAGCGCCACCGCCGCGACGGCCGATTCAACGAGCCAACGATTACGGATCATTCCCCTCTCCTTTTCGAACCTCGCGGGCCGGGCTGTCTCTGCCCCCGGCTCCTCAAGCTTGCTTGACGGATATATCAACGCTGATCATAATTGCAATCGGCGATACCAATCATACATGCATGTTTTTTATTATCGATCAAACGCCCTGTTTCCAGTGTTTTTTGTGCAACACAATAAATTGTCGTACACGCATGATAGCGCTTGAAAAGTCATGCATGGTTGTTTTCAATCGCGCCGGAGCAAGGCTGCGGGCAAGTGATTCCGGGCAGCCCATAGAAGAGGATGACGCATGGCCTACAGCTTCCTGTCGCGCTTCCGCGTGAAGGCGGATCGTGATGCCGATTTCGTGAAACTCTGCCGGGAGATGGAGGGCGTCGTGCATCTCGAGCCGGGCACGCTCGGCTTCAAATTCTTCCGGCTCGACGAGCCCGGCATGTTCGCCGTCTACGAATCCTTCGTCGACGAGGCGGCCGACAAGGCGCACCAGGAGACGGACCACGGCCGGCCGATCATCGCCAGGATGCTGGAGTGCATGGACGGCAGCTACAAGCGCGAGATGCTCTACGATCTGGAACCGGCGCGATGAGCGATCCGATCTATACCTATGGCGCCATGCTGCGCGCCAGCGCCGCAGCATATGGCGAGCGTGATGCGCTCGTCTTTCCGGACAGGAGAGTCAGCCACGCGACGCTGAACGAGTCGGCGCGGACCTGGGCCAAGGCCTTCGTCGCGATGGGAATCGGGCCTGGCCAGAATGTCGGCGTGCTGCTCACGACTCGCGCCGAATTCGTCGAGTTGCTGTTCGGCATCGCCATGACGGGCGCCATCGCGGTGCCGCTCAATGCCCGCTACCAGGCGCATGAGCTCGCCTTCGTGGTACGCGACGCCGATCTGAAGACCATCATCACGACCGGGCGGGTGGCCGATCAGCTGAACTTCGCGGAGCGGCTGCAAAATGCCTTCCCGGCGCTGGCGACCAGCGATCCGCACGCGCTCGCTTTGGCCGATGCGCCGGATCTGAAGCGGATCATCTGCCTCGATCCGCCCGCCGCGCCGTTCATGATCCCGCGCGAGGAAGCGATCGCGATGGGCGTCGGCGTATCGGATGCCGATCTCGACGCGCGGATCGACGCGGTCGATCCGCAGGATATCGCGCTGATCCTCTACACGTCTGGCACCACCGCCAATCCCAAGGGCGCGATGATCAGCCATCGCGCGATCATCGGCAACAGCCGCAACCTCGGCATCCGCTACGAGGCGACGTCCGAGGACAAGGTCTGGTCGCCGCTGCCGATCTTCCACATCGCCGGCATCCTGACGATGACGATGATCGTCGATGTCGGTGGCGCCTACCTCACGGTGCCGTTCTTCGACGCGGGCACCGCGCTGGAGATGCTGGGCCGCGAAGGCGCGACCATCGCCTATCCGAGCTTCGTGACGATCATGCAGGATCTGATCACGCACCCGACCTTCCCCAACACCGATCTCTCCAAGCTGCGCATCATGAACTCCAACTTCGCGGTGCAGCCCGCCTGGATCAAGGAAGCGGTGGCCAAGGCGATGCCGCACACCATCCAGGTCGGCACCTATGGCCTGACCGAGGGGGCCGGCACGGTCTGCACCAGCTTCGTCACGGACACCTATGAGCTCCGCACCGGCCGGCTCGGCGTGCCGCTGGACGAATGGGAGGTCCGTATCGTCGATGTCGAAACGGGCGAGGATTGCGCGCTCGGCGAGAAAGGCGAGATCGTCGCGCGCGGTCCCAACATGCTGCGCGGCTATTACAACGCGCCGGAGAAATCCGCCGAGGTGCTGCGCGACGGCTGGTTCCATTCGGGCGACATCGGCTCGTTCGACGAAAGCGGCCACATCATGTTCCACGGCCGTACCAAGGACATGCTGAAGGTCGGCGGCGAGAATGTCGCGGCGGCCGAGATCGAGGCCATGTTACAGAGCCATCCGGCCGTGAAGCTGGCGCAGGTCGTCGGCATTCCGGATCCGCGCTATGCCGAGGTGCCCGCCGCTTATGTGGAGCTGGCCGATGGCCAGGGCGCGACCGAGGCCGAACTGATCGAGCATTGCCGCGGCAAGCTCTCCAACTTCAAGATCCCGCGCCACGTCCGCTTCGTGACGCAATGGCCGATGTCGACGTCGAAGATCCAGAAATACCGGCTGCGCGACGCGCTGATCGAGGAACTCGGACTGGGAGAAGCGGCATGAGCGGCAAGAGCTTCATCGCGCAACTGCGCGCCAAACCCGGCCGGGGCGACGAGCTGATCCAGCACCAGACCGAACTGAAGCGGCTGGTGTTCGAGCAGGAGCCCGACGCCCTGGTCTACGAATTCTTCCAGTCGGACGACGATCCGGACCTGTTCCAATGCGTCGCCACCTTCAAGGACGATGCGGCCTTCGACAAGCACATGCACATCGAATTTCACGACCGGCTGGTGCCGTTGGTCTTCGATTGCCTGGCCGAGGACATGCAGATCGCCTTCTACCGCTCGCTCAGCGAATGAGCGGACAGGATCAGGCCCTGAACGCCCGCACCGCCGCGCTTCAGAACCTGATCGACCGGCGCGACATCGGCGCGGTCCTCACCCGCTATTCGCGGGCGCTGGATCGCGCCGATCTCGATCTGATGAAGTCGGTCTACTGGCATGACGGCGTCGACAATCACGGCGTGTTCAACGGCAATGCCGCCGCTTTCTGCGCATTCATCATCCGCGAGATCCAGAACTGGTTCGAGGTGACGACGCACAATCTGCTCAACGTGCGCATCGAGGTGGAAGGGGATCATGCCTCCGCCGAAACCATCCATTACGCCTATCACAAGGTGCGCGCGGAGAAGGTCGGGGAGATTTTCGGGTCCCGCTATCGCGCGATGTTCGATCGCGCGAGACTCGATCGCGAGCATCACGTCTTCTACGCCGGCGCCCGCTACGTCGACCTGCTCTCCCGCCGCAACGGCGAATGGCGCATCCTGCAACGCCAGGTGGTGAGCGACTGGAACGACAATGGCCCGTCGGGCGAAGTGCTCGACCAGGGCATGTTCGCGACGCTGCAGCCGCGCGGAACACGCGACGGCGCCGACCTCGTCTTCGCCAACACGCCGGCCGAGGCCGCGCGGACCGGAGCCGGCTGATCGAGGACCCATCTGCCCAGACCATAACGAAAGAGGAGTGAGGATCATGGCCGTAAGCGACGCCGACATCGAGGACCTGATCGCCCGCCGCGACATCTACGAGGTGCTCACCCGCTATTCCCGCGCGCTGGACCGCGCTGACGTCGAGCTGATGAAAACGGTCTACTGGCCCGATGGCATCGACAATCACGGCGTGTTCAACGGCAATGCCGCCGAGTTCGCCGAATTCATCGTGCGCGAGATCCAGAACTGGTTCGAGGTGACGATGCACGGCCTGATGAACTGCCACATCGACGTGGACGGCGATTTCGCGGCGGCCGAGACCTACCTCTTCGCCTATCACAAGGTGCGCGCCGAAAAGGCCGAGGAAATCTTCGGATCCCGCTACATGGCGATGTTCGACAAGAAGGGGCTCGATCCCAACCATCATCATTTCTATTTCGGCGGCCGCTATCTCGACCAGCTGGAGCGCCGCAACGGCGAGTGGCGTATCCTCAAGCGCCAGGTGGTGATGGACTGGAACGACAACCGCCCCTCCGGCGAGATCCTCGACCAGGGCATGTTCGCGACGCTGGAGCCGCGCGGCGAGCGGGGGCAAGGCGACCTCGTCTTCTCCAACACCCCGGCGGCGGCGCGGAAGCTGGAAGCGGCGGAGTGACCCGCGCCGCCGCGCTGGAGGATCTGGTGGCGCGGCGCGACATCCGTGCCGTCCTCACCCGCTATTGCCGCGCGCTCGACCGGGCCGACCTCGACCTGATGAAGACAGTCTACTGGCCGGACGGTGTCGACGTGCACGGCATCTTCGAGGGGAACGCCCACGCATTCGCCGAGTACATCATCCGGGAGATCCAGGTCTTCTTCGCGATGGGCACGCACTGCCTGCTCAACTGCCATATCGACGTGGACGGCGATGTCGCGGCTTCGGAAACCTACCTCTACTCCGTGTGCCGGGTGCGGCCCGAGCAGCGCGAGGCCATCTTCGGCTCGCGCTTCGCGGAACTCAGCGGCGGCAAGGGCCTGGAGCGGGATCGCGACCTGTTCATCATGGCCGGCCGCTATCTCGATCGCTTCCAGCGGCGGGACGGCGAATGGCGCATCTTGCGGCGCCAGGTGATCCACGACTGGAACGATAGCAATGCGTCGAACCAGATCATGGATCAGGGCCATTTCCGGACGATCGACACGGTCAGCGCCTGGGGCAAGGCGGATCTGGTCTACGCGCTGGGGCGGTAGGGAGGATCGGAATCTTCACACCGCTTTGCCAATTGCACTCCGTTCGCACTGGGCCTGTCTAAATGCGTGCTTCAAGCGCATCGCTTGCTGCACGTCCTTCGACAGGCTCAGGACGAACGGTGCATATATCGATGCGACACCCGAAGCACTGACACTCCTACCCCAGCAGCTCCGGCGCTTCGATCAGCCGCGCCAGCGCCGCCATGAAGCGGCCGCCATCGGCGCCGTCGATCGCGCGGTGATCGCAGGACAACGACAGATGCAGCACCGGCACGATCCGGATCGCGCCGTCATCGTCGATCGGCTCGGGCCGCGCGGTGCCGACCGCGAGGATCGCGCCCTGCGGCGGATTGATGATCGCATCGAACTGCTCGACCCCGAAGCCGCCGAGATTGGACAGCGAGAAACTGCCGCCGGTGAACTCCTCCGGCTTGAGCTTGCCGCTCTTCGCCCGCTGCGCCAGCCCGACCATCGCGGTCGAGATGTCGGCGATGCTGCGATTGTCCGCCGCCGTGACGATCGGCGTCACCAGCCCCTTCTCGGTCGCGACGGCCACCGCGATGTCGGCCGAGCCGAAGCGGTGGATCTCGTTGCCATGGACCTGGATGTTGACCTGCGGCACCTCCATCAGCGCCAGTGCGCAGGCGCGGATCAGATAATCGTTGACGCTCGGCTTCTGGCCCTGGATCGCGGCGCGCACCGCCAGCAGCCGATCGGCGCGGACGCGCCGGCGCACATAGAAATGCGGGATCTGCTGCTTCGCCTCGGTCAGGCGCCGCGCGATCGTGCGGCGCATCGACGACATGGACGTGACCTCGACATCGCCGCTCGCGACAGCCGGAGCGGACGCGACGGGAGCGGGCATGGCGGGGGCGGAAGCGGCAGGCGCGGGCGCCGGGATCGCGCCCAGGACATCCGCCTTGCGGATACGGCCGCGCGGCCCGCTGCCGGTCAGGCCCTCGAGCGCGACACCGTGCAGCCCCGACAGCCGGCGCGCCATCGGGGTGGCGAACACCGACCCTTCCGGCGACACGGGCAGCGGACCCACCAGAGACGGCGCGACCACCGGCACGGCATGCCGGTCGACATCCTGCGCGGTGATACGACCGCCCCGTCCGGAGCCGGAGAGCTGCGCCAGATCGACGCCTGCCGCGCGCGCCTTCTCGATCGCGACCGGGCTGACGGCGAGTCCCTCCGGGATGGGCGGCGGCGGCGAAGCAGCGGGTGTTGGAGCCTGCGCCGCTGCGGACTGCGTCTCGTCCTCGCCCTCCGGCCCGAAACCGGCACTCGAAGCCTTGAAGCCGCCGACGATCGCATCGATCTCCGCGACCGGCGCCTCGCCACCGTCGGACAACACCGCCAGCAGCGCGCCCACCGGATACGTCTCGCCCGCCTGGCCGATCAGCCGGACGAAGCGCCCGTCGGCCTCCGCTTCTACCTCGTTGGTGATCTTGTCGGTCTCGATCAGCGCGAGCAGCGTGCCCCTGGCGAAAGGCTCATTCTCCTTCACCAGCCATTCCGCGATCGTGCCTTCGCTCATCTCGATGCCCCATTTGGGCATGGTGAACGCCTTGAGCTTCGCCATCCGGGCCTCCTTAGAAGCCGAGGGCGCGGCGCACCGCGGCCTCGATCTTCTGTGGGGACGGCACCCAGGCGCGCTCCAGCTCGCGCGCGAACGGGATCGGGCTGTGCGGGCCGGTCACGAGCTCCGGCGGCGCCTTGAGGCTGGTGAAGGCCTTGGTGGTGACGAGCGCGGCGATGTCGGCGGCGAGGCTGCAGCGCGGCGGGCTCTCGTCCACCACCACCAGCCGCCCGGTCGCCTCGACCGAATCGAGGATCGCCTCCTCGTCCAGCGGGCTGGTCGTACGCAGGTCGATCAGGTCGATGCCGATGCCGTCGGCGGCGAGCTTGTCGGCCGCCTTTTCGGAGAAGTTCACCATGCGGCCGCACGTCACCAGCGTGACGTCGCCGCCCTCGCGCACCATCCGCGCCTCGCCGAAGCGTTGGCGGTGATCGCCGTCGGGCACCTCGCCCTTCACGCCGTAGAGCGCCTTGTGCTCGAAGAACATGACGGGGTCGTCACCGCGCAGCGCTTCCGTCAGCAGGCCCTTGGCGTCGATCGGGGTGGTCGGCAGCACCACCTTGAGGCCCGGCATCGCGGTGAGCATCGCATAGACGGACTGGCTGTGCTGCGCGGCCGTCTGCATGCCCGCGCCATAGACCAGGCGCACCACGGCGGGGCATTTGGTCTTGCCGCCGAACATGTAGCGGAACTTGGCGATCTGGTTCCAGATCTGGTCGAGGCTGACGCCCACGAAGTCCGCGAACATCAGCTCGGCGACCGGCCGCTTGCCCGCCAGCGCCGCGCCCGCCGCCGCGCCGACGATGGCGCTTTCGGAGATCGGCGTATCGATGACGCGCTCCGGCCCGAACTTGTCGAACAGGCCGCCGCTGGTGCCCCAGATGCCGCCGATCGCTTCCGGCCCGCCGGCGGTGCCGTTGCCGCCGACGACATCCTCGCCGAGCAGGATGATATCGGGATCGCGCTCCATCTCGGCATGGAGCGTGGCGACGATCGCGTCGCGGATGGTCATGACGGCCATGTCAGCGGCGCTCCTCAAACATAATCGATGTAGACGTCGTCGGCGACGGTCTCGGGATCGGGCGGCGGCGCGGCGCGGGCCTCGACGGTCGCGGCCTCGATCAGGTCGGCCACCTCGGCATCGACCGCGTCGAGATCGGCGAGGTCGAGCAGTTTCGCCTCCCCTACCCGCGCGCGAAACGCCTTCAGGCAATCCCGCTCCTCGCGGATGCGGTCCAGCTCGCCCTTGCCGCGATAGCGCTGCGGATCGCCCTCGAAATGGCCGTAGAAACGCTCGGTATCCAGTTCGATCGCGGCCGGGCCGTTGCCGGCGCGAACATAGTCGAGCAGCTCGCGCATCGTCTCGTAGGTCTCGAAATAATCGCAGCCATTGGCGCGCCACGCCTTCATGCCGAAGGCCTCGGCGCGGCTGGCGATGTCCTTGTTGGTGCCGACCGCGTAATCGACGCCGGTATGTTCGGAATAATGGTTGTTCTCGAACACGAAGATCGCCGGCACCTTGGTGACGACGGCCATGTTCATCGCCTCGAAGGTGGTGCCCTGGTTGCAGGCGCCGTCGCCGGAGAACGCGATCGCGACACGGCCCTTGCCGTTCAGCCGGGCGGCGATCGCGGCGCCCACCGCCTGCGGCGCGCCGCCGCCGACGATGCCGTTGGCGCCCAGCATGCCGACCGACAGATCGGCGATGTGCATCGACCCGCCGCGCCCCTTGCAGAGCCCGCCGGCCCGGCCGTAGATTTCCTGCATCATGCCTTTCACGTCGCAGCCCTTGGCGATGCAATGGCCGTGACCGCGATGGGTGGAGACGATCATGTCGTCGACGGTCAGATGGTCGCACACGCCCACCGCCACCGCTTCCTGGCCGGCATAGAGATGGGTGAAGCCGGCGATCTCGCCGGTCTTGATCTCGTCGTGAAGCCGCTCCTCGAAGGCGCGGATGGTGGCCATCCGGCGATAGGCGCCGATCAGGTCATCCCGGCTCAACTGCATGTCTTTTGTCCCTCCCGGTGGGGATTTAGAGGTCGCCCGGCTGCTTGCCGTCAGGTCCGTAGATGTAATCGTCGAGCACCTTGTGGAAATGGCGGATGCGAAGCTCCTGGTCGCCGATCCACAGGCCTTCGAAGGCATCCGAATGCATGCCGGACTGCACGGTCGGCAGGTTGAAGGCATCCTGGTCGAGCACCTGGCCGATCGTCTTCTCGCCATGCCTGAAGCGCTTGTGCTTCGGCCGCTCGGGCCACTCCTCGCCCTCGGGCACCAGTTCGAACATCCAGATGTCGTAATACATCTTGTTCGGATCGGTGGCGTGGGGGCGCTGGCGGAACATCATGATGTCGTCGGCGTGGACGTTCAGCGAGACGTTCGGGAAGATCGTATAGTGATAGTCGTCGGTCAGCTGATCGTCGTTCAGGTCCGCATAATCCTTGCCCTGGCTCGGGCCATGCGCGCGCTTGAAGAGCTGCACATCGCGGCGGATGTCGCTGATGCGACCTTCATACTCCGCCGGGTCCATGCCCGCCTTGACCATGATCTCGTAGATGGCCGGCGGGATCGCGGAGGGCAGGGCGACGCGCGGCGACACCGTGGCGAACGGGATCAGATAGCGGTTGTGCCGCTCGTAGCAGTCGATCTGGACGTTGATGTCGTCCAGATACCATTGCAGCTGCGGGTGGATGCCCTGCACATGGTAGGTCTCGTTGAAGGCATCGACCGAGGCCTTCCAGTTGCAGTCCCACTCCACCGTGATGTCGCGGGTCCAGGCCATGCGCTCGGCATGGTAGGGCGCGATATGCTGCTGCATGGGCGACAGGAAGTCGGCCAGCGGCTCGACATCCGGGTTGAGCGAGAACCAGACGAAGCTGCCCCATTCCTCGCAGGGATAGGATTTGAGCGCCATGCCCGGAGGCCCCCCCTGCGGGAAGGTGTCGAGATCGGGGATGCGCGTGATCTTGCCGCCGAGATCGTAGGTCCAGTGATGGTACATGCACCGGAAATGCTCGGCATTGCCGCGCCCCTCGGGCCGCAGCTTGTTGCCGCGATGCAGGCAGACGTTGGGGAAGGCCCGCACCGATCCATCCGCCTGGCGGACGATCAGCACGCTCTCCTTGCCGATCTCCGTGCAGATATAGTCGCCCGGTTCCCGCATGTCGTCGGAGCGGCCGCCGAGCAGCCACACCTTCGTCCAGATCCGCTCCCACTCCAGCTTCATGAAATCTTCGGAGGTGTAGCGTTTCGCCGGGATCAGGTCGTAGCCGAGCTCGGGGTCCTCGGCCTTCCAGGCAGGCGTGCCGTCCGGCCAATCCTGCGGATTGACCCGGATCACATCGACATGGCGCTTGACGTCCATCGCCGCTCGTCCCTCAGAAGTGCGTCCGGTTGGTGAAGCCGCCGTCGACGACGAGGTGCGATCCGTTGCACCAGCTCGCCGCCGGGCTTGCCAGGAACACGATGGCGCGGGCAATCTCCTCCGGCGTGCCGAGGCGGCCGGTCGGCTGCTGGCGCAGCTGGGACTGGTAGAATTTCTCCATCGTGCCCTTGATCATATCCCAATTGCCGCCCTCGAACTCGACCGGGCCGGGAGAGACGACGTTGACGCGGATGCCGTCCCGGCCGTGGAAGAGCGCAAGCTGCTTGCCCCAGGTCACCAGCGAGGCCTTCATCGCATTGTACGCCTGCGGGCCGCCCATCGCCTCCGCCGCCGAGGTCGTCGCGATCAGGACGATCGAGCCCGATTTCTGCTCCGTCATCGCCGGCAGCACCGCCTCGACCGCGCGCACCGGGCCCATCACGTCCACCTCGAACGCATTGGTCCAATATTTCTCGCTGCCCATGCCGCCGCCGGCCGAGCTGATCGGGATCAACACGTCGCAGCCGCCGAGCGCCTCCAGCGCCCAGGCCAGCCACGCCTTGTAATCGTCCGCCTTCTTCACGTTGGCGGCCTTGCCGACGACGTTGGTGCCGTAGCGCTTGAGGCTGGCCACCGCATCCTTCACGCCGTCTTCGGAGCGGGCCGTGATCGCGAGATCGCACCCTTCGCGGGCCAGCGTCTCGGCCACCGCCATGCCGATGCCGCGCGCGGCGCCCACGATGATCGCCTTCTTGCCCTGCAATCCGAGATCCACGCCAACCTCTCCCTTCCGCGGCGCTGGTGCGCCACCTGATTCCTTCCCTCTATCTGCACATCCCGATCGCGCACGGCAAGTCAGAAACATACATGTATGTTTTTTTCGTGGACAGGTCCACGGTGTCTACTCCGGGTCGCTTTTTATGCTATCGGGATTGAATGGCGCCGCTTGACAGGCCATCATGAAAACAAACATGCTTGTTTTGAAGAAGGATTCGAGCGCATGGCTCTAGCAGCAGTACGATCCTCGAGCTCGGCGCGTGCCGCCCGGGAACGGGGCTCGAATGGCCAAACCCAGCAGTCGCTCAAAAGCGCGCAGACGCGGGCGCGGCTGATCGAGGCGACCATCCGCTGCATCGTCAAGGCCGGCTATGCCAACACCACCACGCCGCAGGTTGCCGCCGAGGCCGGACTATCGCGCGGCGCGATGCTCCACCATTTCGAGAATGGCGCGGCGCTGATCAAGGCGGCGATCGTCGAGCTGCATGAAAAGCGCCTCCGCGCGTTCCGCCGTGCCGCCGATACCGAGAATCACGACGTCGGCACGCTGGTGCGGACCTATTGGCGGCAGGTGCAGAAGCCGGCCTTCATCGCCTTCCACGAACTGGCGCTGGCCGCGCGCACCCATCCGGAGCTGGCGCGCATTCTCCAGCCCCTCCAGGTCGAGTTCCGCGAACGCTTCAACACCCAGGCGGTGGCGCTGTTTCCCGAGTGGCAGGAAGACCGGGAAGGCTTCGACATCGCCATGACGCTGTCGCAGACCATGCTGGAAGGCATGGCGATCAACCTCGCCACGGGCGCGATGGACCAGGCGATGGTCGATCCCATGCTGGGCGTGCTCGAACATCAGATCCGCTCGATGAATCCCAAGCTCAGCAAGGCTCAGCCAGCTTGACGACGACCCCACCGGATCGCGCGACGGAGCAGTTCGTAATAGATCGGATAGTTCCAGGCACAGCGCTGCGGATGGGGCCAGAAATCCGCCAGGGGGCGCAGGTCGTAATGGCCGCGGCAATGGCCGAGGGTGAGGTAGAGGATCCCGCCCTCGCCCAGCCGCCGCTCGTACAGCACCGGCACCTCCGCCTCGTCCCACTCGGCATCGCGGAATTCGGGGCATTGGCCCGTGAAGCTGGTGTGCAGCAGCACGTCGATGTCGGCGGTGCGGTGGCTGAGATACAGTTCGTCCTCGACGCGGAAATCGCGCAGCCCCTCGGTCATCATGTGGTCGGGCCGCGTCACCATCACCTTGAACGGCGCGATCGGCGGATGGCCGGCGAAGCGCGTGCCGAGCATGCGCGTGAAAGCCGGCGCCTCGTCGGGCGTGTCGACGACGCCGTCCGCGCCGAAGCGCAGCACCGAGTTGGTGCCGTGCAGCGCGATCCAGCGGCCGCCGCGCTGCAGGAAGGCGGACAGCGCCTCCGTTTCCACCGCGTCCGGCAGCACGTCGCAGGTGTAGGTGATCAGCAGGTCCGCCGCCGCGAGACTCGCCGTGTCGGCATAATCGGACGCGCAGGACGTGCGGATGTCGGGCTGCTCGGCCAGCAGCTTCAGCAGCTCCAGCCGCGCGAAATCGATGTCGTGGAACTTGCCCGCCGCGATCAGGTGCGCCCGCATATCCGCCTCTCCCGTGTGTACGCACGTACGAGGCTATGCGGGATCAGGGCGCTGACAAGATAGAATTGGGGGAAGAGGATATGAGTGGAAGGTTGCAGGGCCCGCTGGCCGGCGTGAAGGTGATCGATCTCACCAGCGTGCTGATGGGCCCCTATGCGACGCAGATCATGGCGGATCTCGGCGCGAACGTGATCAAGGTGGAAAGCCCGGACGGCGACACCACCCGCTATCTGCCGCCGGGGCCGGACCCGCAGCGCGGCGGCATGTTCCTGAACCTCAATCGCGGCAAGCGCAGCGTCGCGCTCGATCTCAAGCAGCCGGAGGCCCGCGAGGCGCTGCTGCGCGTGATCGCCGATGCCGACGTGTTCGTCCACTCGATGCGACCGGCGGCGATCAAGCGCCTGGGGCTCGACTATGAGTCGCTGCGCGAGGCCAATCCGCGCCTGATTTACTGCAATCTCTACGGCTTCTCCCGCGCCGGGCCGTATCGCGATTATCCCGCCTATGACGATATCGTGCAGGCCGCCTCCGGCCTCGTCGCGCTGCAGGCCAAGCTGTCGGGCGGCATGCCGACCTATCTGGGCACCGTCGCCGCCGACAAGGTGGCGGGGCTGACCGGCGCCTATGCGATCATGGCCGCGCTCTACGGCCGGGAGAAGACCGGCGAGGGCCAGGAGATCGAAGTCCCGATGTTCGAGACGCTCGTGTCCTTCACGATGATCGAGCATCTGTGCGGATCGCTGTTCGATCCGCCGCAGGGGCCGCCCGAATATCCGCGCGTCACCGCCGCCGCCCGCCGCCCCTACAAGACGCGGGACGGCTTCATCGGGGTGATGATCTACAACGACAAGCATTGGCGCAACTTCTTCCACGCGCTCGGCGATCCCGAATGGACGCGCGATCCGATGTTCGCGACGATGCGCAGCCGTGCCGAGAATATCGGCGCGGTGCTCCATCAGCTCGCCGCCGTGATGGAGGAGCGCACCACCGAGGAATGGGTCGCGCTGTTCCGCAAGGCCGAGGTGCCGGCGATGCAGATTTCCTCGCCCGAGGATCTGCTCCACGATCCCCATCTCGAGGCGACCGGCTTCTGGAACGAGCGCGACAGCGAATTCGGCAAGCTGCGCTTTCCCGGTATCCCCACCAGCTTCTCCGGTACGCCCGGCGCGATCGGCGATGCCGGCCCGGCGCTCGGCGCGGACAGCCGCGACGTGCTGGCCGAGGCCGGGCTGGCCCCCGAGGCGATCGAGGCGCTGCTGGCCAGCGGCGCCGCGAAGATCGCCGCATGAGCACGGGGCCGGGCGAGGTCTGGCGGCAGGCGCTCGACGAAGGGCGGCTGCTGCTCCAGCGCGCGCAGTCGAGCGGCACGGTGATCTTCCCGCCGCGCCTGATGGAGCCGGGCACGGGCGACACCGACCTCGAATGGATCGAGGCGAGCGGCATGGGCACCGTCTATGCCGCCACGGTGATTGCCCGCAAACCGCCCGAGCCGGCGTCGAACGTCGTGCTGGTCGATCTCGACGAGCATGTCCGGCTGATGAGCCGGATCGACGGGATCGCGGCCGAAGAGGTCCGGATCGGCATGCGCGTCCGCGCCAGGGTGCTGACCGAGGGGGATGAACCCCTGCTGGTGTTCGAGGCCGTCTGACCATGGGGGGCACCTTTCCGCGCGGCGCGGCCTCGATCGCGGGGCTCGCCACCTTCGGGCTCGGCGCGATGCCGGGCTGGACTTCGATCGAGCTGGCGGCCCGGGCCGGCCTCGCCGCCATCGCCGATGCAGGGCTCGCCCTCGGCGATGTCGACGGCCTGTTCGTCTGCTTGCCCGACGACATGCTGGGCGGCCTGGCGATCGCCGAATATTTCGGCCTCGCGCCCCGCTTCACCGATTGCAACCGCACCGGCGGATCGGCCTTCATGAGCCACGTCGCGACCGCGTCGATCATGCTGGCGGCGGGTTATATCGACACCGCGCTGATCGTCTACGGCTCCAACCAGCGATCGGGCGGCGGCAAGCTCGCGACGCCGGTGAAGAGCAACCGCTACGAGGCACCCTATCGGCCGATCTTCCCGGCTTCCTCCTACGCGCTGGCGGCGTCGCGTCATTTCCACGAGTTCGGCACGACGCGGGCGCAGCTCGCCGAGGTGGCGGTGGCGGCGCGCGGCTGGGCCAATACCAATCCCGAGGCCTTCGCGCAGGGGCCGCTCACGATCGACGAAATTCTCGCCGCGCGGATGCTGAGCAGCCCGTTGTCGGTCAAGGATTGCTGCCTCGTCACCGATGGCGCCGCCGCGATCGTGCTGACCCGCACCGAGCGCGCGCGAGACTGCCCGAAGCCCCCCGTCCCCGTGCTCGGCGCCGCGGCCGCGACATGGCACAGCGCCATCTCGCAGATGCCCGATTTGACGACGACGGCGGCGGCGGAATCGGGCGCACGCGCCTATCAGATGGCCGGCGTCGGGCCGGGCGATGTCGACGTCGTCCAGCTCTACGATGCGTTCACGATCAACACGATCCTGTTCCTGGAGGATCTCGGCTTCTGCCCCAAGGGCGAAGGCGGGCGCTTCGTCGAGGGCGGGCGGATCGCGCCAGGCGGCGCCCTGCCGGTCAACACCAATGGCGGCGGCCTCTCCTGCTGCCATCCCGGCATGTACGGCCTGTTCGCGATCGTGGAGGCGGCCCGGCAGGTGCGCGGCGACGCCGCCAATCCGATCGCGGACGTCGAGGTGGCGCTGGCCCATGGCAATGGCGGCACGCTGTCCAGCCAGGCCACAGTGATCCTGGGATCGACGGCGACGCTCTAGGGCGACCGATGATCGCCGAGCCGCGCGACCGGCAGGTTGTAGCGCAGGTCGATGAAGCGTTCGGCGATGCGCCATCCCGCCGCCGTCCGGCGATAGACGTCAGCGTAAAGCAGGCCGATGATGCGGGTGCGGCCGCGCATCTCGACCTCGGCATGCGCGCGCAGCCGCCCCCGCGCGGTGCCCTGCTCGGCGTCCAATGCCTCGATCAGCCATTGGTGCATGTAATGGCCGCAGACGCCCAGCCAGCCGAGCTGCTGGCGGTAGCTCGCCATCACCGCCTCGATCCCCACCGCCTCCTGCCCGTCCGACCAGCGCAGGCGCGCGTCGGCGGCGAACAGCCCGGCCATGCCGGCATGTCCCGATCGTCGAGCGCGAAGGGATAGCGGGAGAGGAGATGGCGAATCTCCCCTTCCGCGCCCAGCCGCGCCAGCCGTGTCGCAGGCGTCGCGGCCGCCATCCGGTTCAGGCCGGCTCGTAGGCGGACCAGCTCGGCAACCCCTCGGGAAAGTCTGCAGGCTTGGGCGTATCGTAGGCGCGGTTGCGGTCGCGATGGGCGAGGATGCCGGGATAATCCTCCACGTTGCAATAATAGAGGAAGTTGATCTCGCGATCGTGGAAACGCCAGCCGTCGGGCGTGTTGCGATAGACGTCGTTATAGCGCAGGCCGCAGACCATCATCCGGTTGTTGCGCCACAATTCGGCATGGCCGGAGACCTTGCCGGTGGCTTCCCGGGTGCCGTCCCCGACGAAGTCGATCTGCACGTCGTGCATGTAATGCGCGCCCGGCCCGAGCACCGAGAAGCGGCCTTCATATTGCTTCATCACGGCGTCCACGCCCGTCGCGTTCATCACCCCGTCGGCGGAACGGATCGTCGCGTCCTTCGTGAACAGGATGGCGATGTCGTCGAGCCGCCGGTCGTCGATCGTGAAGCAATAGCGGGCGATCAGCTGCCGGATCTGCGATTCCGCCTCCAGGCGGGCGATACGCGCTTCGATATCCATGCCTCTCTCCTTTGTCGTCGTGCGATTGTCCGTGGTTCAGCCGAGCGCCCATTGCACATGCTGGGGCTCCAGGAAGGCGCGAAGCCCCTCGTCGCCATATTCGCGGCCGATGCCGCTCTGCTTGAAGCCGCCCATCGGCGCATCGACCCGGACCGCGCCGCCGCCATTGACGTAGATGGTGCCGGCCCGCATCCGCGCCGCGATCGGCTTCGCCTGGTCGAGCGGGCCGAAGACGAAGCCGGCCAGCCCCATCGTGCTGTCATTGGCGATCTCCACCGCGTGATCGACGTCGCGATAGGGTATCACCACGCCCACCGGGCCGAACAATTCGTCGCGCGCGATCTCGAAGCTGTTGTCGAGGTCGCTCAGCAGCACCGGGTTCATGTACCAGCCACGATCGATGTCGGGCCGCCCGCCGCCTGCCGCGATGCGCGCGCCGGCGGACAAGGCGCGGTCGATATAGCCCTCCACCCGCGCACGATGCGCCTTGCTGATCACCGGACCGGCGACCACCTCGGGGTCCCAGGGATCGCCGACCCGCGCCGCCTCGACGAAAGGCTTGCTGGCATCGAGGAAGGCCTTCAGCCGGTCCTGCTGCACCAGCAGGCGGGTCGCCGCCATGCAGCCCTGCCCGGCATTGCGGATGTAGCGCATATGGACCTGGAGCATCTTGTCGGGATCGGCGTCGGGCAGGATGATGGCCGCCGACTTGCCGCCCAGTTCCAGCGTCACGCCCTTCAGCGTGCCGGCCGCCTGCTGCATCACCGCGCGGCCGATCGCGACCGATCCCGTGAACGTCACCTTGTCCACGCCCGGATGCTGGGTAAGCCGCTGCCCCACCTCGATCCCGCCGACGACGATGTTGATCACGCCCGCCGGCACGCCCGCGCGCTCCAGCAGCCGGCCGAACAGCAAGGTGGCGAGCGGCGTCTGCTGGGAAGGCATGATCACCACGGTGCAGCCCGCCGCCAGCGCCGGTGCGACCTTCAGCGCGAGCAGCAGCATCGGATAATTATAGGCCGCGATCGCCGCGACGACGCCGACCGGCGCATAGCGCACGATGCTCTCGCTGACGCCCTGGCTGTCTGGCCCCAGCGACAGGGTGCGATCGAGCGGCGCTTTCTCCGCATAATAGCGGAACACCCCGATCGGCACGCCCATCTGCATCGGCCCGATCAGGCTGATCGGCGTGCCGACCTCCTCGATCAGGGCCGCGCCGAACAGATCCTTCTCCGCCTCGAGCAGATCGGCGAGGCGCAGCATCACCCGCCTGCGCAGCGCGGGATCGGCCCAGGCGCCGCCGTCGAAGGCGCGCCGTGCCGCGGAGACGGCATCGTCCACCTGCTCCACCGAGGCTTCGCGGAGGGTGACGAGCTGCTCCTCGGTGGCCGGATTGTCGACCGCGAGCAGCGGCCCCCGCCCCTCGCACGGCGCGCCGCCGATCGACAGGCGCGTCTCCCAGTCCAGCTGCCGTCCCGCTTCCCGCTTGGTGCCTATCGCGTCCATGCTGCGCTCCTCTCGTCTCTCAGGCCGCATCCTCGATGATCATGTCCGATCCCTTCTCGGCGATCATCATCGTCGCGGCGGCGGTGTTGGCCGAGACGATGCTCGGCATGATCGAGCTGTCGATCACGCGCAGCCCCTCGATCCCGTGGACGCGCAGCCTCGGATCGACCACCGCGCGCAGATCGCCCGTCGGTCCCATCCTGCACGATCCGGCGAGATGGAAGCTGGTCGCGCCGAAGCCCCGCGCGAAGTCCAACATCTGGTCATCGGTCTGGCAATCCGGGCCGGGGAACAGCTCGACGTCGATCATCCCGGCCAGCGGTGCGGTCGCCATCACGGCGCGGGCGGCACGCATCGCCGCCACCTGCACGCGCTGGTCGACCGGATCGGTGAGGTAGCGCGCGTTGATGTGCGGCATCGCATCGGGATCGGCGCTGGCGATGCGGACATAGCCACTGCTCTGCGGGCGCAACGGCCAGGCGCCGACCGTGATGCCGGGAAAATCGTCCAGCACGCCGACCAGCCCCGCCTTGAAGCTCGCCGGCGCGAACATCAGCGCGAAATCGGGCGCCTCCATCGCGGGATCGCTCTTGCCGAAGACATGGCCGCGCGCCGGGCTGACGGCGAGGATGCTCGGCAAGCCCAGCGCCCAGCGGACGATCTGGCGGACCAGAGGCAGGCCACGCGTATGCAGGTTGATGCTGTCCACGCCCGCCTTCGCGCGCGCGACCAGCCGGGGGCCGAAATGGTCGCGGAAATTCTCGCCGACGCCGGCCAGATCGTGCCGCACCGCGATGCCATGCTCCGCCAGCAACGCCCCCGGCCCGATCCCGCTCAGCTGGAGCAATTTGGGCGAGTTGACGGCGCCGGCCGAGACGATCACTGCGCCACGCGCGCGCAAAGTCCGCTGGATGCCGCCATGGCGATAGACCACGCCCGTCGCCCGGCGCCCCTCCAGCTCGATCCGGAGGACCTGCGCCATGGTCCGCACGTCGACCCCGAACCGCTTGCGCGCGGGCTTCAGGAAGGCGCTCGCCGTGCTGACTCGCCAGCCGCGCTCGATCGAGCTCTGCCAGTGGCCGGCGCCCCACTGCGTCGCGCCGTTATGATCGAGGTTGCGGGGATGGCCGCAGGCGACCGAAGCCTCGATGAAGGCCTCCACCGCCGCATTGGGCCAGGGCGCGTTGATCACCGCCAGCCGCCCGTCGCGCCCGCGATAGGCGGGATCGACATGCGCGGCGTCGCGCCGCTCCGTGCGCCGGAAATAGGGCAGCACGTCGTCGTAGGACCAGCCTGTATTCCCCTGCTGTGCCCAGCCGTCATAATCGCCGGACTGGCCGCGATTGTAGACCATGCCGTTGACCGAGCTGGAGCCGCCCAGCACCTTGCCCTGCGTGTAGGCGATCTGGCGGCCGTTGATGCAGGCATCGGGATCCGACTTGAGCTGCCAGGTGAAGCGCGGATCGTAGAGCGTCTTGTTGAAGCCCGCGGGAATGCGAATGTAGGGATGATCGTCCGGCGGCCCGGCCTCCAGCACGCAGACGCTGTGGCCGGCCTCGCCCAGGCGATAGGCGACGATGCAGGCCGCGGTGCCGCCGCCGACGATCACATAATCGAAGACATCGACGCTCATGCCCGTTCAACCCGGATAGAGATCGCGTGCCTGCTCGGCCCGCCGCGGCAGATGATAGTCGGGAAACGGCGTCGGGTCCGCCTTCACGTTCTTGAGCAATTCCCTCGCCAGCGTGATCTGGTGGACCTCGGTCGGCCCGTCGGCCAGTGCCAGGAAGTAGGATTCCGTCACCCACTGCATGAACGGCATCTCGTCCGACAGACCGAGCGATCCGTGGATGTGGAGCGCGCGCGAGGCGATGTCGTGCAACACCTTGGGCATCGCCGCCTTCACCGCCGCGATATCCTTGCGCACCGCCAGATAATCCTGGTGCTTGTCGATCAGCCAGGCGGTGCGCAGCACGAGTAGGCGGAACTGTTCGAGCTGGATCCACGATTCGGCGATCTTCTCCTGCACCATCTGCTTGTCGGCGAGCAGGCTGCCCTTGGTGGTACGCGAGACGGCGCGGCGCTGCATGAACTCGAACGCCTTGCGGGCCTTGGCGATGGTGCGCATCGCGTGGTGGATGCGCCCGCCGCCGAGCCGGGTCTGCGCCACGACGAAGCCCTGGCCCCGCTCGCCGAGGATGTGATCGGCCGGGATGCGCACGTCATGGTAGCGGACATAGCCATGGGTGCGCGGGCCGATGCCGTAGCCGACATTGCGCACGATCTCGATGCCCGGAGTCTCGGCAGGGACGATGAAGGTGGAGATGCTCTGGTGCGGCTTCGCCTCCGGCTCGCTCTTCGCCATGACGATGAAGAAGGCGGCGGAGCGCGCGTTGGTGGAGAACCATTTCTCGCCGTTGATCACCCATGCGTCGCCATCCAGCACCGCGACGGTGTCGATCAGCAGCGGATCGGCGCCACCCTGCGGCTCGGTCATCGAGAAGCAGGAGACGATCTCGTTGTCGAGCAACGGCGCCAGATAGCGCTGCTTCTGCGTCGGCGTGCCGTAGCGCGCGAGGATCTCGGCATTGCCGGAATCGGGCGCCTGGCTGCCGAACACGATCGGCCCGAAGCGTGCCGCGCCGATGATCTCGTTCATCAGCGCCAGCTTGACCTGGCCATAGCCCTGCCCGCCGAGCTCCGGCCCGAGATGGCAGGCCCACAGGCCCCGCGCGCGCACCTCGTCCTGCAGCGGGCGGACGAGCCGGCGATTGTCCGGATGGGAGACGTCGAACGGATTTTCGAGGACGAAGTCGAGCGGCGCGACCTTCTCCTCGATGAAGGTACGGATCCACGCCAATTCCGGCTCGAATTCGGGATCCGTTTCGAAACTCCAACTCATGCTGCATGTCCTCGGCAAATGAATGTCATGCCATCACCTGCGCGGCCCTGGCGATCAGCCCCCGGGCCGAGGCGTGGAGGCGAGCGGCGATGGCGGGATCGGCCTTGCCCGCCGCGGCGCGCACGTTGGTGCCCTCCAGCACGATCGCGAACTTGTAGCAGGCGAGCATCTGGAACCAGGGCAGAGCGGCCATGGAGCGGCCGGTCGCCGCGGCATAGCGATCGATCATCGCCGCCTCGTCCGGGAAACCGTCCCACGGCTCGACCTTGAGGCTGAGCAACCCCTCGTTGCGGGCATTGGGCCATACCGTCGTCAGCCGCCCGAGATCGAGCAGCGGATCGCCGATCGCGGCCAGCTCCCAGTCGAGGATCGCGGCGACGCATGGCTCGGCCGGATCGTAGAGCACGTTGGCGATATGATAGTCGCCATGCATCAAGCCAGGCTGATAGTCGGCCGGCAGGTTGGCCTGCAGCCATGCCCCCACTTCCGCGACGGGGCCGAGTGCCGCCGCGCCGGACCAGCCCGGCGACTCCGCATAGCCGGCGAGTTGCGCGGCCCAGCGCTCCACCTGTCGTTCGAGAAAACCCTCCGGCCGGCCCAGCGTCGCCAGATCGCCGGTCGAGAGCGGCACGCGGGCGAGACGCGCCAGCGCGTCGACCAGCGCGAAGCCCATGCTGCGGCGATGCTGCGCATCGTGGCCTGCAGCGCCGGGCATCTCGTTGGTGGCGTTGAAGCCCCGGACCTCGTCGGTGACGAGGAAACTTCCGCCCATCACCGTGGCATCGTCGCAAAGGCCCCGGAAGCGCGGGTGCGGCACCTCCGTCCCGGCCAAGGCCGCCAGCACGGTCGCCTCCCGCCGCACCGTCCGGTCCGCGCCCGGACGATCGGGCGGCGGGCGGCGCACGACGAGATGCTGACCGCCGCAGCTCAGACGGAGGATCAGGTTCTGCGTGCCACCCGCCAGCGGGCGCACGTCAGTGACGGCCCCCTCGGCGATGCCGGCATCGGCCAGCCAGCGCGCGAGGCGCCCTGTGTCGAGTACAGCATCCGCCTCGATCATTGGCCGCCCCGCCGGAAGGGTGGCCATTGCGGCTTGCGCTTCTCCAGGAAGGCGCCCGCCCCTTCCTTGAGATCCTCGCCGAAGAAGAAGGCGAGGTTGAGGAATTGCGCGGCGTCGAGCGATTGCGAGGCCGGCATGTCGGCCAGCAGGGTGAAGGCCCGGCGGCCCAGCGCGATCGCCGTCGGGCTGACCTTCTCGAACTTCCTGGCATAGGTCGCGACCAGCGCGTCCAGTTCCTCGCGGGTCTTCGCAAGACGGTTCACGAAGCCGACGCGATGCGCCTCGATCGCGTCCATCGGATCGCCGGTCAGCATCATTTCCAGCAGATGCTTGCGCGGGATCGATCGCGCGAGGTGCGCGGTGATGATCATCGGGAACACGCCGATCTTCACCTCCGGCATGGCGAAGGACGCGCTCTCCAGCGCCAGCACGATGTCGCACATCCCCGCCAGGCCCATGCCGCCCGCGAAGGCCGGGCCGTTGACGGCGGCGATCACCGGCTTGTCGGCGGCGAGCATCAATTTGTGCGCGGCGACGATGAAGGAGGGCCAGCCATAGGCCTCCGCCGGGGACAGTTCCGAGAAACGCGCCATCTGGCTGAGATCGCCGCCCGCGCAGAAGGCATCGCCGGCCCCGGTGATGACGAGCGAGCGGATCGCATCGTCGACGAACAGCTCTTCCATCGCCTCCAGGATCTCGCGTGCGCTCTCATTGTCGAGCGGGTTGCGCGCATCCGGCCGGTTGAGCGTGATCCGCCCCAGGCTACCGTCCCGATCGACCAATATGCTGCGCCATTCCGTCATCATTCGCGTCCCACCAGCAGAGCATCGACGGCCCGCACCCCCTTGCCCTGCTCCAGCACCAGCAGGGGGTTGAGATCCGCCTCGGCCAGCCATCCGGAATGGCCGACCGCGAAGTGCGAGATATCCACGATCGCCTGCGCCAGCGCATCCACGTCGCGCGGCGGCTGGCCACGGAAGCCGTGCAGCATCCTCGCGCCGCGCAGCTCCCCGATCATGCCGCGCGCGCCGGCGAGATCGACCGGCGCGGGCCGCACCGCGACATCCTGCAGAAGCTCGGTGAAGACGCCGCCGAGCCCGATCACGACGAACGGACCGAGATGCGGATCGACCTTGATGCCGAGGATCATCTCCACCGCATCCTCGATCTGCTCCTGCACCAGCACGCCGTCCGCCTCGCCGACGCCGAGATGGGCGCGCGCCCTGGCCATCAGCCGGTCGAAGGCATCCTCCACCGCATCGGCGGTCCGCAGGCCGAGCGCCACGCCGCCGGCCTCCGTGCGGTGCGGGATGCGGTCGCTGACGATCTTGAGCACCACCGGGAAGCCGATCGCCTCGGCGGCGGCGATGGCGGCGGCACGCTCCGGCGCGAAGCGCTCGGCCGGCAACCGGATGCGGGTTTCGGACAGCAGGCGCTTGGTCTCGAAATCGGGCAAGATGCCCGTGAAGGCACCGCCGCTCGGTTCGATGCCCGGTGCAACGGCGCGGGGGGCCGCGCGATAGGCCGACCATGCGGCCAGCCGGTCGATCGCCGTGTAGCAATCGTTGAGAGTGTCGAAGACCGGCACGCCGTGGGTGCGATAGGCCTCGGCCTCCTCGCCCCAGATCGCGCCATCCATCGCATAGACGGCCAGCGGCGTCGCCCCGTCGCGGCGCGCGGCCTCGCCCAACATCCGCCCCGCCGCAACGCCCGCGCTGGCCGTCAGATGCTTGCGGGCATAGACGATGGTGCCGATCTCCGGCTGGGTGGAGAAGCCTTCATAGACCTGCACGGCGAGCTCGGGCCGGGTGGCGATCTCGCCGGTGAGGTCGCAGGGATTGAAGCCCTTGCCGAAGCGCAGCGCCTCGGTCAGCCGGGCCTCGGTCCCGGCGTCGATCGTGGGCACCGCGAGACCCATCTCGCTCGCCTTGTCGGCCAGGTTGCCGGCCTGTCCGCCCGAGACCGAGATGATCCCGACCCCGGGCGTCGCAGGCGCCCCCTGGCTCAGGAACAGCTTGGCGACCGCGACCAGTTCGCTCAGCTCGCTGACCCGGATCACCCCGCGCGCAGCGAACAGCGCGTCGTACAATTGGTCCGATCCCGCCAGCGAGCCGGTATGCGCGGCGGCGCGGCGCGCGCCCTGCTCGCTCCGCCCGACCTTGATCAGCGCGATCGGCTTGCCCAGCGCCGCCGCGAGATCGGCGACCTTGAGGAATTCCTCCGGCCGGCGCAGCGATTCCACGAAGGACAGGATGATCCGGATTTCGGGATCCTGCAGCATCACCGACATGTAGTCGGTCAGGCCGAGATCGACCTCGTTGCCGGTGCTGGCATAGGCCCGGCAGCCGATGCCCGCCTGCTTCAGCCGCAGCAGCAGCGAGCTGGCGGTGGCGCCGCTCTGGGTCACGATGCCGACCGGGCCGGGCCGGATATCCTCGTCGAACAAAGGCTGGATCGAGGCGATCGCGCCATTGGCAAGATTGGCGATGCCATCGGTGTTCGGGCCGACGATGCGCATTCCCCGGGCCCGGGCGAGATCGGCGAGCTCGCGTTGAACAGCGGCCCCGTCCTCCCCCGTCTCGCCGAAGCCCTGCGACGGTAGCACCACCGCGCCCACGCCGGCCGCCGCGCAGGCGCGCACTGCGTCCGCGCTGCGCTCGGCATTGAGCGCAATCACCGCGAGGTCGACCGGCTGGCCGATCGCGTCGAGCGACGGGTAGCAGCGCAGGCCCTCGATCGTGTCGCGCGTCGGATTGATCGGATAGATGGCGCCGGCGAAGCCCTTGGTGGCGAGCAGGTGCAGCGGCCACCAGCTCAGCGCGCCGACCCTGGACGACGCACCGATCACCGCGACCGACGCCGGGTTGAACAGGCGGACGACGTCCCGCTCGGCGCCCGTCACCTCACGCATGGGACGCCGCATGGCGATGCCGGTCCATCCGCTTCCAGCCCAGTGCATCGTCGGCGATGAGTACGCGCTGGAGGTTGGCCGATCCCTCGCCGGTCTGCCAGAGCTTGGCGTAGTTGAGGTAGATCGCAATCGGCAGCTCGTCCGAAAAGGCGTAGCCGCCGAAGATCTCGGTGGCCGCCTGCGCCGCGCGGTTGCACACCTCGCCGGCATAATATTTGGCGATCGCGCTTTCGCGTGTGGCGATGCTTCCCGCATCATAGAGCCGCGCCGCCCTGGCCACCAATTCGCTTGCCGCCGCGACCTCGACCACCATGTCGGCGATCTGGTGCTTGACCATCTGGTAAGTGCCGATCTTCGCGCCGAACGCGGTGCGCAGGTCCGCATAATCGACCGCCGCGTCGAGGCAGGCGCGCGCGAGGCCGAGCGAGCGCGCCGCGACCGTCAGACGGCCGAAATCCATCGCCGTCATCGCGATCCGGAAGCCCTGCCCCTCCTGGCCCAGCAGCGCGCTCGCCGGCACGCGCATGGCGGTGAAGGTCAGGCTGTTGGTCGGCATCAGGCTGCCGAGCGTGCGGCACGGCACCCGCCGCGCCGCGAAACCCGGCATGGCGGTATCGACGAGGAAGGCCGAGACGCCGCGATGCCCGGCGGCGGGATCGGTCTTGCAATAGACCAGGGCGACGTCGGCGACGTTCGCGTTGGTGATCCACATCTTGCCGCCGTCGATGACGTAATCGTCGCCGTCGCGCACCGCGACGGTGCGCATCGCGCCCAGCAGGTCGGTGCCGCCGTCCGGCTCGGTCATCGCGTTGCAACCGAGGATCTCGCCGGCGATCAGGCCGGGCACATAGCGGGCGATCTGGTCCGCCGTGCCGAAATTGCGGATGGTGAGCGGCACTGTCGCCGCCTGCAGGTTCATCCCCGCGCTCAGCGGCGGATAGGCGTAGGCCAGTTCCTCCGAGACGATGGCGAGCGCCTCATAGCCCATGGCCGAGCCACCCAGCTCGGACGGGAAGATGCAGCCGAACGCGCCGAGCGCGCCCAGTTCGCGATAGAGGTCGCGCGGGAAGGCGCCGGCCTCCTCCAGCGCGCGCACCTGCGGCCGGATCCGCTCGCGCCCGAAATCGCGCAGCATGTCGCGCAGCGCGGTAAGCTCCCGCGCGTCCGCCCGACCGGCGAGGCCGATCGGGCGCATGTCATTCACCGTCGAGTTCCATGCGGAGCAGCCACGTATACATGACCTTGCCGAGATGATCCGAGCGCAGCGAGAGCGTGCCGCCCCCGTCCAGCGCGCCCCGGCAGACGAAGTTGATCGCGTGGATGTTGGGCAGCTCGAAGCGCTCGATCGAGCCCTTGATCAGCCCGTTGAAGTGCGTGCGCACGCGCTCCGGCGTCACCTGCGCCAGCAGCGTCTCGTAAGCGGCTGGCGAGCGCGCGATCAGGCCGATGTTGCAGACGTCGCCCTTGTCGCCGGAACGGCCGTGCGCGAGATCCCAGACGCGGCGGGTCATGGCTGCTGCACCTCCACGATGCTCGTCTCGATGGTGATCAGCTCGCGCGGGATCAGGCAGGGCCAAATACCGAACAGCTCCTTGATCGGCGGCCGCGTGCCGATGCCCGAGGCGCCGGCGGGGCCATTGTTGTAGAGCGGCACGCTTTCGGTGAAGACCTTGCGGGCATCCTCGATCGTCGGGCAGCGCGCGGCGAAGCGGACGACGATCTCGGTCAGATCATCCTCGGTCGGATTGGGGATCACCTCCGGCCCCCACATCGAATTGCGGCCGATATATTCGACGCGCCGGTCGGTCGCCTGGAAATCGACCTGCTTCAGCCGCTCGTCGAGGAACTGGAGGCCCGCCTTCGCCTTCTTCACCGCGTCCGGCCAGGTGTAGGTGAATTGCGCCTCGCCGACGAAGCCGGCGCGATAGCCCATATTGACCTTGAGCGTCGCGGGCGCCGGCTTGCCGCCGACGTTGCTGATCCGCACCTGGTCGCGGCCCACCTGGTCCAGCCTGATCTGGCTGACGTCGGCGACGACATCGGCGGTCAGGTAATTGGCCGGGTCCATCACCTCGTAGACCAGTTGCTCGCTGACCGTGCCCACCGTCACGTTGCCGCCGGTCTGCGGCGTCTTGGAGAGGATCGCCTCGCCATTCTCGTAGACCGTGGTGACCGGATAGCCGAGCGAGGCGAGCTGCTGCATGTCCTGCCAGCCGCCCGAATAGAGGCCGCCCGTCGCCTGCCCGCCGCATTCGACGCAGTGCGCGACGCCGGTGCCGGCACCCAGCCGCTCCCAGTCGTCCGCCGCCCAGCCGAGCTCGTGGCGCATCGGCCCGAGATAGAGGGCGGCGTCGGTCACCCGCCCGCAGATGACGATGTCGGCGCCCTGCTCCAGCGCCTCGACGATGCCGTCGCAGCCGATATAGACGTTGGCGTGCGTCACCTTGTCGCGGATCTCGGAAAGCGGCTGGCCGGTGTCGGTGTTGACGAGGTCGATGCCCTGGCCGAGCAGGTCATCGATGCGGCCCAGTATGTCGTCGCCGGTCACGGTGGCGACCTTGGTGCCGTACAGGCCCAGTTCCTCGCACAGCTTCACCACCTCGCGCGTGCAGGCTTCCGGGTTGGAGCCGCCCGCGTTCGAGATGATCCTGATGCCGCGTTCCCGGCATTTCACGAGCACGCCGCGCAGGAAGGGAATGATGTCGGTCGTGTAGCCGAGATCGGGCTTCTTCGACTTCTGCTTGTTGAGGATCGACATCGTCAGTTCGGCGAGGTGATCGCAGCAGAGGTACTGGATGTCGGCGCGCTCGACCATGTCGATCGCCGGGCGGATCGAATCCCCCCAGAAAGCGAGGCCCGTCCCGAGTGTGACGCTCTTCATGCCGCAGCGGCCTCCTGCCTGGCCCGCGTGGTGGGCGGATTGTCCTTGCGCAGCAGCGGCATCACCTTGGTGCCGAACAATTCGATCTGCTTGAGCGCCTCGGCGTGCGGCATGCCGAACCATTGCGGCTTGAGCATGAAATGGGTCATGCCCAGCGCCTCGCGCAGCTTGTCGAGCTGCTCGGCGCAATCCTCGGCGGTGCCGAGGATGAAGCGGCCGTCGATATCCTCGTCGGCGCTGCTGCCGAAGCCCTTATTGTCCTGGTCGAGCCGGTCCTTCAGGCCCCATTTCAGGTAGATGTCGTAGCGCGCCTGGCTGCGCTGCGCCGCCATCCGGCGCGCCTCGGCGCGCGAGTCCGCGATCACCAGCTCGCGGCGCACCGGGAAATCGCCGTCGAGCGGCAGGCCGTGCTTGGCGCGCTCCTCCAGGAAGACGGCCCGCAGCCGCGCCAGCCCCTCGTGCGTCGGGAAAGGCGGGGTGTACCAGGCATCCGCCATGCGTGCGGCACGACGGATCGCCGGTTCGCCCTGGCCGCCCACCCAGATCGGCGGGCGCGGGCGGGTCGCCGGCAACACCGACAGGCCCTTGGCCTCGACGTTGAAGATCGTGCCCTTGAAATCGACATCCTCGCCCGACCACATCGCCTTGATCAGTTCCAGCCCCTCCTCGAAGCGGCGGATGCGGGTGTCGCGGGGGATGCCGAAGGCGCGGAATTCGTGATCGGAATAGCCGAGGCCCAGGCCCATCACGGCATGGCCGCCGGTGACGACATCGAGCGTCGCCACCTGCTCGGCGAGCTCCACCGGGTTCATCAGCGACAGCATGACGATGCCGAGGATCACGTCCATCCCCGGCGCATATTGGTGCATGTGCGCGAGATACGGGATCGGCTGGTAATAGCGCAGGTCGGTGCCGAGGAAATGCTGGCCCGCCACCATCGAATCGAAGCCGAGCTGGCCCGCCAGCTCGACCACTTCGCGATGCTCGGCGAGATGCGTCCTCGGGTCCGTGTCGCGGCCATAGACCGCCGTCAGAAGGGTTCCGAACTTCATCGCCCCCAGCATCCTCTTCGCTTTTCTGTGATAACTATGCGCATTGTTTTGGAGGGTGACAAGCGCTTTCCCGATCGCCGCCTCATTTTTCGAAATCGCTGCGTCAGACGCGCTGGATCAGCGTCGCCGTGCCCACGCCACCGCCGCAGCACATCGCCACCACGCCCAGTTCGCCGTCCTGATCCTCGAGCGCATGGAGCAGCGTGGTGAGCAGGCGCGCGCCCGTGCAGCCCAGCGGATGGCCGAGCGCGATGGCGCCGCCGCGGGGGTTGACCCGCTCCGGATCGGCCCGCAATTCCTGTTCCCATGCCAGCACCACCGGCGCGAACGCCTCGTTCACCTCGAACAGGTCGATATCGCCCACGGCGAGCCCGTTGCGCGCGAGCAGGCGCTGCGTCGCCGGGATCGGGCCGGTCAGCATGGTCACCGGATCGACCCCCAGCACCACCTGATCCAGGACGCGCGCGCGGGGCCTGAGCCCGAGGCCGCGCGCCACATCCTCGCCCGCCAGCAGCAAGGCCGCCGCGCCATCGGAAATCTGCGAGGAATTGCCGGCGGTGATGCGCCCCGCCTCGCGGAAGGAGGTCTTCAGGGCGGACAGCGACTCGATCGACGTCTCCGGGCGAATCCCCTGGTCCGTCGTCACCACGCCGTCGGGCGTCGCCACGGCCATGATTTCGCGACGAAACGCCCCCGCCCCGGTCGCGGCCGCCGCGCGCTGCTGGGAGCGGAGCGCGAAGGCATCGAGATCGGCCCGGCTCAGCCCCCAGCGATCGGCGATCATCTCCGCGCCCTCGCCCTGCGGGACGATGCCGTAATGTTCGTACAGCTCCGGCGGGAAGGCGGCGCCGTAGGTGGCCTGCGCACCCTCGTTGGCGCGAAAGCCGACCCGGCCCATATGCTCCACGCCGCCGGCGACGACGATGTCGTTGATGCCGCCCTCGATCGTCAGCGCGGCGAAGTTCACCGCCTGCTGGCCCGATCCGCAGCGCACGTCCACCGTCGTGGCGCCCGCCTCCTGCGGGAGGCCCTTCTGCAGCCACGCCGTCCGCGTCACGCCGCTCGCCTGCTGGCCGACCTGGTGCGCGCAGCCCGCGATGACGTTGTCGACGCGGGCGGGATCGAGCCCCGCGCGCGCCAGCACGTCCACGAACGTGCGCCCCAGCAGATCGGCCGGATGGATATCCCGGAACACGCCCTTCTCGGCATGGCCGCGCCCGATCGGCGTGCGGCAGGCCTCGATGATCATCGCCCCGCGCGGTGCCTGTCTCATGTCACGTCCTCGACTGGGAAGTTCAGATCTTCGCGGTCTCGCCGCCATCGATCACCATCACGCTGCCGGTCACGAAGTCGGACAGCGGCGAGGCGAGGTAGCAGACCATCGGCCCGATCTCGCTCTTGTCCGCCATGCGCCCCGCCGGGATCTTGCGCACGCGCTTGCGCAGCGTCTCCGGATCGCCGACCACCGCCGCCTGCGCCTCGGTGACGAAGCCACCCGGCGCGATCGCGTTGACCTGCACGTTGTAGCGCGCCCATTCCCCTGCCAGCGCCTTGGTGAACTGGATCAGCGCGCCCTTCGATGCCGAATAGCCGACCAGCACCGGCTTGCCCCGGATGCCGGAAATGGATGCGATGTTGATGATCTTGCCGCTGCCCTGCGCGACCATCGCCTCGCCGGCCGCGCGGGCCAGCACGGCCGGAGCGACGACGTTGACCGCCATCACCTCCTCCAGTCCCGCGACGCTCTGTTCCAGGAACGGGCCGGCGGGCGCGATCCCGGCATTGTTGACGACGATATCGATTCGCCCGAACGATGCGATCGCGCGCGCCGGCAGAGCCGCGACCGCCGCCATGTCCTTCATGTCCGCCGGGACCGCCACGACATGACCGGGATAAGCGGCGGCCAGCGAGTCCAGCTCATCGACCGAGCGGCCCGTCGCGACGACGCGCACGCCCTCGGCCACCAGCGCTTCGGCCGCCGCCCGTCCCAGCCCCCGGCTCGCGCCCGTGACGATCGCAACCTTGCCGGCCAACGCCAGATCCACAGCAACCTCCGAATGCCCGAGGCCGTTCAGCGCGGCCTTTCGGGAACCCTGATAACTATGCGCATAATTAGGTCAAGCCGCTTTCGTCAGCGCCAGACGATGACCTCGTCCATCAGCGCCGGATAGCGTTCCCGCACATAGCGGACATATTGGGACATATGCTCGCGCATCAGCCGTTCGGAGAGCGCACCGTCGCCCGAGGCGATGGCGGCCGCGATCTCGTCATGCGCCTTCACCACCTCGCCGCGATCCTCGGGCGGGAACAGCATGCCGGCCACGCGATCGTGGAAGATGTCCTCCATGGCATGGCTGATCAGGTTGAGGATGGCATTGCCGGACATGCGCGAGACCTGGCGGTGGAACGCCTCGCTGGTCCGGAGATATTCGACGTCGTTGCGGGTCGACGTCTCGGTGGCCATCAGTTCGCGCACCAGTTCCGGATCGCTGCGTTCGGCGGCGAGGCGGGCGCCCATCGGCTCCAGCACGAGCCGGATATCGATCAGTTCGCGGAAGGTCATGCCGCCGGCCTGGAAGAAGATCGTCGCCATGCGCCCGAAATCGCGGGTGGTGGTGCCGGTGACGACCGGGCCGCCACCGGGGCCGGCCTTGATCGTGATGACGCCGTGCACCTCCAGGATGCGCAACGCCTCGCGCAGCGATCCCCGGCCGACGCCATATTTGGCGAGCATCTGCGCTTCGCCGGGAAGCCGGCTGCCCACTTTCAGGCCGTCCTCGCAAATCCAGCCGAGAATATCGCGGGCGATATCCTCGGCGACTTTCGATCCGCGCTTTACCACCATCGACTGACGCCCCTTCCGATCGGCATTCGAGCTTTTGATCCCCCGGCCATCCTCTCAGCGCTAACGGGCCGGGACGCCCCCGACAAGACGGTAAGCCTCCTCGTCGAAGTTGAGCACAACCGACTGATATATCGAATATTTTCTGATCGCGAACGACGCGTCGCCCGAACCGGCGCGATTAACCTTGACAATGATGATGATAGAATCGAAAACTTGTCTGGACATCTTTTCAGAACAAATCTCGGGAGAGTGGTGGTGGGCAAATATTTCGAGGAGCTCGAGGCCGGGCAGGTCTACACGCACGTCCTGCACCGGACTGTGACCGAGGTGGACAATCTGATGTTCACCTGCCTCACCCACAACGACCAGCCGCTCCACCTCGACGAGGAGTTCGGCAAGAAGACGATGTGGGGCGGCCGCATCGTCCACAGCCTGTGGACCCTGTCCTTCGTCAACGGCGTCACCGTGTCGGATCTCACGCTGGGCACCACGCTCGGCAATCTCGGCTATGAGGAGATCCGCTTCCCCAATCCGGTGCGGATCGGCGATACGCTGCGCTCCGAGACGACGATCCTCTCCAAGCGCGAGAGCGCCAAATATCCCGACGCCGGCATCGTGATGTTCGAGCATGTCGGCTATAACCAGCGCGAGGAAGTGGTGGTGCGCGCCAAGCGCGCCGGCCTGATGATGAAGCGGCCCGCAGCCGCCGCCTGAGCCCGGCCGGCATCATGGATTTCCAGCTCACCGACGAGCAGCGCGCGATCGGCGACGCCGTCGAGCAGATGATGGCGCGCTTCCCCGACGAATATTGGGCGAAGAAGGATCACGACCGCGAATTTCCCTGGGAATTCTACAAGGCCTTCGCGGAGGCCGGCTATCTCGGCCTCTACATGCCGCCGGAATATGGCGGCGCAGGCCTCGGCATCACCGAAGGGGCGATCGTGCTTTCCAAGGTGGTGGGCGCGACCGGCGGCGGCCTGAGCGCCGCGACGTCCGTGCATGTCAGCCTGTTCGGCCTCACCCCGGTGGTGAAGTTCGGCAGCGAGGCAATGAAGCGCGAATATCTGCCGCGCGTCATCTCCGGCGAGTTGCACGTCTGCTTCGGCATCACCGAGCCCGATGCCGGCACCGACACCACGCGCATCCGCACCACCGCGCGCCGCCAGGGCGATCGCTGGATCGTCAACGGCCGCAAGGTGTGGACCTCCAAGGCGCTGCAATCGCAGAAATGCCTGCTGCTGACCCGCACCACCCCGATCGAGGACTGCGCGAAGCGCACCGACGGGATGACCCTGTTCCTCGTCGACATCCAGCGGCCCGAGGTCACCATCCGCCCCATCCCCAAGATGGGCCGCGAGGCGGTCGCGTCGTGCGAGGTGTTCTACGACGATCTGCCCGTCGATCCCGAGGATATGGTGGGCGAGGAAGGCCAGGGCTTCCGCTACCTGCTCGACGGGCTGAATGCCGAGCGCATCCTCGTCGGCTGGGAGGCGGTGGCGCTGGGCGAGTGCGCGATCCGCCGGGCCGTCGCCTATGCCAAGGACCGCCGGGTGTTCGATCGGGCGATCGGGCAGAATCAGGGCGTGCAATTCCCGCTGGCGGATTCGGTCGCCAAGCTGCGCGCGGCCCAACTGGTCTGCGAGAAGGCCGCCTGGCAATATGACAACGACTTGCCCTGCGGCGATCTCGCCAATATCGGCAAGTATCTCGCCACCGAGGCCGGCTTCGAGGCGGCGGACCGCGCCGTCCAGACCCATGGCGGCTTCGGCTATGCCGAGGAATATCATGTCGAGCGCTATTTCCGCGAGGCGCGGGTGTGGCGGATCGCGCCGATCTCGCAGAATTTCGTGCTCTCCTACATCGCCGAGAAGATGCTGAACCTGCCGAGGTCCTATTGATGACGCCCGGTTTCCCCCAGCCGTCGCGGCTGATCCGCACCATGCTGTTCGTCCCCGGCAACCGCGCCGGCTGGATCGACAAGGCGGCGAAAGCCGGCGCCGACGCGCTCGTCCTCGATCTGGAGGACAGCGTGCCCGTTGCCGAGAAGGCGAGCGCGCGCGCCATTGTGGCCGAGGCGGTCGGCAAGCACGATCCCGCCGCCGGCCTGCTCTACGTCCGCACCAATCCGGGGCCGCACATCCCGGACTTCGACGATATCCTCGCGGTGGTGCGGCCGGGGCTGGCCGGGCTGTTCGTCGCCAAGGTCGAGGATGCGGCGGATGTCGACATCGTCTCGCGCATGGTTGCCGAGGCCGAGCGACGGCGCGGCATGGCGATCGGCACGGTGCGGCTGGTCGTGGCGCTGGAGACGGCGCGCGCGGTGCAGCTCTCGTTCGAAATCGCGAGCCATTGGCGGGTCGAGACCCTGGTGGCTTCGGCCGCGCGCAACGCCGACGTCGCCCGCGCCTTGGGCTTCACCTGGACGATGGAGGGGCAGGAGACGCTCTACCACCGCTCCCGCGCGATCATCGCGTGCCGGGCGGCGGGCAAGCGCTTCCCGATCGGCGGCCTGTGGCAGGACGTGCACGATCTCGACGGCCTGCGCACCTTCGCCGAGGCCAATCGCCGGCTGGGCTTCACCGGCGAGATCGTGCTGCATCCCACCAACGTCGCCGTCGTCAACGCCGTCTATTCGTTGAGCGCAGCCGATCGCGCCTATTTCGAAGGCATGATCGCCGCCTTCGCCGCCGCCGAGGCCGAGGGCAAGGCGGCCGTGATGTATCGCGGCGAGCATGTCGACATTGCCCATATCGAAACCGCGCGCGACACGCTGCGCGTCCATGGAGACCGCGCATGAGCGTCCGCTTTCGTTTCCCGCCCCAGGCCTTGCCGGAGACGGCGGAGGCGTTGCGCGACGAGGTCCGCGCCTTTCTGAAAGAGCAGTCGCCCCGATGGACGCTCGTCGATCGCGCGCACAGCTGGATGGGCTTCGACCGCGACTTCAGCAAGGCGATGGGTGCCAAGGGGTGGATCGGCATGACCTGGCCGAAGCGCTATGGCGGCCACGAGCGGACGAGCTTCGAACGCTATGTCGTGCTGGAGGAGATGCTGGCGGCCGGCGCGCCCGTCGCCGCGCACTGGATCGGCGACCGGCAGAGCGGCCCCTTGCTGCTGCATTCGGGCACCGAGGAACAGCGTCTCGCCTACCTGCCGCGCGTCGCCGCGGGCGAAATCTCCTTCTGCATCGGCCTGAGCGAACCGGATGCCGGCTCCGACCTCGCCTCGCTGCGCATGCGCGCGGTGCGGACCGAAGGCGGCGGGTGGCGGCTCAACGGCACCAAGGTCTGGACCACCAACGCGCACAAGAGCGATTACATGATCGCGCTGGTGCGCACCGCGCCGGTCACCGAGGATGCCCCGCGCCAGGCCGGCCTGTCCCAGTTCATCGTCGATCTCACCCTGCCCGGCATCACCGTCAAGCCGATCACCGACCTGACCGGCGAGGCGCATTTCAACGAAGTGCATTTCGAGGATGTCGATGTGCCGGACGATGCGCTGGTCGGCGCCGAGGGCAAGGGCTGGGCGCAGGTCAATGCCGAGCTGGCGTTCGAGCGGTCCGGACCGGACCGCTATCTGAGCGCCTTTCCGATCGTCCAGCCCGCGCTCGACGCGATGGCGCAGCCGCTGTCGCGCGAGGCGGCACGGGCGGTGGGCCGGCTGGCGGCGCGCTATGCCACGATGCGCGGCATGTCGCTGTCCGTCGCGGGGCTGCTGCAGGCCGGCGAACTGCCGCTGCAGGAAGCGGCGCTGGTCAAGGATCTCGGCGTCACGCTGGAGCAGGAAACCCCCGGCATCGTCACCGAGCTGATGCCGGACGGCGGCGGCGGTGCCGACCTCACCGCCGCCATCGACTATCTCACCCAGATGGTCGCCACCTTCTCGCTGCGCGGCGGCACGCGCGAGATCATGCGCGGCATGACCGCGCGCGGCCTCGGCCTGCGATAACGGACAGAGACATGAGCGAAGCCACCCTTATCGACATGCTGCTCGACCAGACCGAGCGGCTGATCTCGGACCATGTCGACCGCGACGGACTGCGCCACGTGGAGGACGGCCATTGGCCGGACGGACTGTGGGCGGAAAGCGCCGCGCTCGGCCTGCCCGATGCGCTGACCGTCCCCGCCGAGGAGGGCGGCCTCACCTTCGCCGATGCCGGCGCGCTGTTCGCCCTGCTCGGCAGCCGCGCGGTGCCGCTGCCGCTCGGCGAGACCATCCTCGCCCGCATGGCGCTGGCGCAGGCCGGCATCGACGCGCCCGACGCGCCGATCGGCTTCCTGACCGCGAAGACGGCGGATGTCGCCTTCGGCCGGCATCTCCAGCATGTCGTCGTGGCCGCCGATGGCGAGATCCGCCTGTACGCGCTCGACGGCTCCGCCCTTCCACCGGTCGCTTCCGTGTCCCGCGAAGGTTATGCCGCCATCGACGTCTCGGCGCTGACCCCGGTGGCCACCGCCGGCTGGCCGGCGGCGCTGCCCGATCCCGCCGTGCTCGGCGCCATGCTGGTGGCGAGCCAGATCGCCGGCGGGCTGGCGCAGGTGCTCGACATGACGGTGGACTATGCCCTCGTCCGCACCCAGTTCGCGCGGCCGATCGGGCGCTTCCAGGCGGTGCAGCAGATCATCGCCCAGCTCGCCGCCGAGGCCGCCGCAGCCCGTGCCGCCGCCGATGCGGCCTGGGCCGCGCTCGATGCCGGCGGCGATGTCGCCGTGATGGGCGCCATCGCCAAGATCCGCGCGGGCGAGGCCGTCCCGATCGCCGCCGCGATCGCGCACCAGGTGCACGGCGCGATCGGCATCACCGACGAGCATATGCTCCATTACCACACCCGCCGCCTGTGGCAGTGGCGCCGCGATCATGGCAGCGACGCGCACTGGGCCGAATGGCTCGGCCGCGCAGTGCAGGAGAATGAAGGCGGGCTATGGGCGATGCTGACGCAGCGCTGCGGCGTGGCGCCGGCGCGCGCATGAGCACGGCCAACCGCCCCGCAATCGCTTCGCTGTTCGAGGCCAGGTCGATCGCCATCATCGGCGTGTCGTCCGATCCGACCAAGCTCGGCGGCTCGCCGATCCACGCCATGCGGGTGCTCGGCTACCAGGGCACGATCAGCATCGTGAACCCGCGCTACGAAGAGTTGCTGGGGCACCGTTGCTATCCCAGCATCGCGGCGCTGCCCGGCGATATCGACCTCGCGATGATCATCCTCCCCGCCGCCGCCGCGACCGAGGCAGCGGAGGAATTCGTCGCGCGGGGCGTCCGCGCCATCGTGATGATCCCACAGGGCTTCGGCGAGGCGGGGCCGGAAGGCGCGCTGCTGGACGAACGGCTCCGCGCGCTCGCGGCGCAGGGCGTGGCGATCACCGGCCCGAACACCAACGGCCTCGCCAACATCGCCACCGGCCTCGCACCGTCGCTCCAGCCGATCCTGCAATATGCCGGGCGCGTGGTGCCGGGCCGGATCAGCGTCGTCTCGCAGAGCGGCGCGATGGTGAGCTCGCTGCTCGCCCGGCTCGGCCAGTGCGGGCTCGGCATCGGCAAGACGGTGGCGTGCGGCAACGAGCTGACGCTCACCGTCGCCGATTATATCGACTTCATGGCCGACGATCCCGATACGGACGCGATCGTCGTCTATCTGGAGACGATCCGCGACCTGCCGGGGTTGCGCGCCGCCCTGCGCAAGGCCCGCGCCGCCGGCAAGCCCGTGACGGCGATCAAGGTCGGCGAATCCGAAAGCGGGCAGAAGGCCACGCTTTCCCACACCGGCGCGATCGCCGGTGCCTATCGCAACACCGTCGCCTGGCTGGAGAGCGAGGGCGTCCTCGTCGCCGACGATCTGGAGACGCTGGCGATCCTGACCGAATGCCTCGTTCGCTACGACTGGTCGGACAAGGCGCCCGCCAAGCCGTTCGTCACCTCGATTTCGGGCGGCTATGCGGCGCTCACCGCCGACGTGATGGCCCGCCTCGGCATGGCGCTGAGCGATCCCTCCCCGACCTGCGCTGCCGCGCTGGAGGCGCTGCCGACCCAGAGCCACGCGGTGAATCCCTATGACATCGCCGCCCAGAACGCGCTGATCCCCAGCATCATCGACATCTTCCGTGCGGACGGTTTCAACCAGTTGCTGTTCGGGCTGGTGCTGTTGAAGCCGGAGATCAACGCGCAGGTCACCGGCATGATGATCGACGCGCGGGCGCGCGGCATGGACAAATTGTTCGCGCTGGTGCCCCATGTCGACCCGGACGAGCAACGCAGGCTCAACGATGCCGGCATCCTCGTCACCGAGAATGCGCCCGCGCTGCTCAAGGCGCTGCGCGCGATCGAGCGTCATCGCCAGCTGGAGGCAACGCGCACCGCCGATCCGGCCGATGAGGCGATCACCATCGCTTTGCCCGAGACGCCGGGCCTGCTCGACGAGGCACGCAGCAAGGCGCTGGTCGCGGCCGCCGGCATCCACGCCCCGGCATCGCGCGTGCTGCCGATCGACGGCGGCTGCGTCGGGATCGAGGGCCTCCGCCGCCCGCTGGTGATGAAGGGCCTGTCGGACAGGATCGCCCACAAGACCGAGCATGGCCTCGTCGCGCTCGGCCTGCGCAGCGATGCCGACATCGAAGCGGCGTGGACGCGCATCGCGGCGGCGCTGGCCAAGGCCGATCCCTCGGCGGCATCCATCCTCGTCGAGGAAATGGCGGCCGGCGGGCTGGAGGCGATCGTCGGCGTGCAGCGCGATCCGATGGTCGGCCCCGTCGTGGTGGTCGGCGCGGGCGGCATCCTGTGCGAACTGCTCGACGACGCCGTGGTGCTCGTGCCGCCTTTCTCGGCGGAGGCGGTGCGCCAGGCGCTCGGCGAAACGCGCTTCGGCCGCCTGCTCACGGGCTATCGCGGCCAGCGCTACGATCTTGCCGCGCTGGCGGAGGCAGCCGCGCGCATCGGCCGGGTCGCATTGGCGGAACCGCGCCTCGAATCGCTCGATATCAACCCCGTGCTGGTGCAGCCGGACGACGGCGGGCTGATCGCGCTCGACGCGAAGATCGTGGTGGGGGATTGATCATGGCCACCGGCCCGGCCACGCAGCGTGAGAGCACGCAGCAGCCATGAGGCCCCGACCGATGACCCCCGATCCCCATGCCGCCCCCGCCGAGCGCGGCATGGGCTATCGCGAGATCAGCCAGGCGCTGATCGCCGATATCAAGGCCGGCCTGTGGGCGATCGGCGACCAGCTTCCGACGGAAGCCGAGCTGGTCGATCGCTTCGGCGCCAGCCGCAACACGGTGCGCGAGAGCCTGCGCGAGCTGGATCTGTATGGCTATATCAAGCGCCGGCGCGGCACCCGATCGATCCTCGTCGCGCGCGAGCCGCTCAGCTTCGTCAACTCCGCCTCGTCGATCGAGGAATTACTGCAATATTCGCGGCACACCCGATCGCGCCTGCTCAATGCCGACATCGTGATCGCCGGCCCCCAGCTCGCCGAGCAACTGGAGGCCGAGCGCGGCAGCGAATGGCTGCGCGTCGAGATGCTGCGCACCTCGCTGCGCGGCGACATGCCGGTGGGCTTTTCCGAAATCTATGTCGACGGCCGCTATGCCGACGTCGCCACCGCGCTGGGCGACGACGACACGCTCTACGCGCTGCTCGAAAAGCGATACGGCCTGGTGTTCGCGCGCGTCGAGCAGACCATCGAGGCGGCGGCGGCGACCTCGAACATCGCCTCGCGACTCGCGGTCGAGATCGGCGCGCCGATCCTGCGCGTGCGCACGGTCTTCGTCGCCAGCACCGGCGATGTCGTCGAGATCGGCTTCGGGCACTTCCCGGCCGGCCGGTACAAGATGGAAATCATGCTCGAGCGCGCCGGCAACCAGCGGCTCGACGAATAAGCAGGAGAGAGACATGGACGCCCCTTCGCACTGGACGCTGCCCGCCGCCGGCCTCGTGATCGGCGATGCGCGTCTCGATACCGGCAGCGGCGGCGTCCACGAGCATCTTTTCGCCGGCACCGGCGAAGTGCAGGCGACAGTGCCGGTGGCCGGCGCCATCGAGGTCGATCGCGCGGTGGCGGCGGCCAAGCGCGCCTTCGCCGACTGGCGCGCGACCAGGCCCACCGTCCGCCGCGACCTGCTGATGAAGCTGGCCGATCTGGTCGAGGCGCATGGCGAGGAATTCGCCTGGATCGGCGCGCGCGAGGTCGGCTCGCCGATCAGCGGCCTGCGCGCCATCCCGCCCAAGTTCGCGGCCTGGACGCGCTATGCCGCCGGCTGGGCGGACAAACTGGAAGGCCGCGTCGTCTCCACCTTCCAGGACGACAACGTCCTCGATTACACGCTGGCCGAACCGTATGGCGTGATCGGCATCATCATCCCGTGGAACGGCCCGCTGATGGGGCTGGGCATGAAGATCGGCCCGGCGCTGGCCGCCGGCAACACCGTCGTCATCAAGCCGCCGGAGCAATCGCCCTTCACCGCCTGGCGGATGATCCAGCTCGCCGAGGAGGCCGGCATCCCGCCCGGCGTGATCAACCTCGTCACGGGCGGGGCGGAGGCCGGCGAGGCGCTGGTCACCCATCCGGATATCGCCAAGGTCACCTTCACCGGCGGCCTCGCCACCGCGCGCCGGATCGCGACGCTGATCGCGCCTTCGATGAAGCCCGCCATCTACGAATTGGGCGGCAAGTCCGCCAACATCGTCTTCGCCGATGCCGATCTCGACGTGGCGGCGCGCTTCTCGGCCAGGCAGCCTTTGTTCCTCGCCGGACAGGGCTGCTCGCTGCCCACCCGCCTGCTGGTGGAAGAGAGCATCGCCGGGGCCTTCACCGAGCGCGTCGTCGCCGAGATCGCGTCCCTGCGCATCGGCGATCCGCGCGAGGACACGACCGAGCTCGGCCCGGTGATCGATGCCCGCGCCCAGCAGCGCCTGATCGACACGATCGAGGCGGCGCGCGCGCGCGGCGACGGGCGGCTGGCATTGGGCGGGGGCCGGCCGGCCGGCCATGACGAGGGCTATTTCGTGGCGCCGAGCGTGTTCGCCGACGTCGCGCCCGAGGCCCCGATCGCGCAGGAGGAATGTTTCGGGCCGGTGCTGTCGATCATCCCGTTTCGCGACGAGGATGACGCGGTGCGCATCGCCAACGGCACGCCCTACGGCCTCGCCGCCTATATCCAGACGGGCAGCCTGAAGCGCGCGACGCGCCTGCCGCACCGGATCGAGGCCGGCACCGTGCAGGTCAACGGCGCGCCGACCGTGCGCGAGAATGCCCCCTTCGGCGGCATCGGCGCCAGCGGCCACGGCCGCGAGGGCGGGTTCGACGGGCTGCGCGAGTTCATCCGGACGAAGAACGTGGCGATCGGGTGATCGTAAATCGATCGGATGAAGCGACTCTTCTCCGTCGTCCCGGCGAAAGCCGGGACCCATGGATACGGAGCCTCGATAAAGCAGCGCACCGCCGTCCATGGGTCCCGGCTTTCGCCGGGACGACGAGGATGTGCGATTTCGGGCCGCCCTAGCCCCCGATCAGGTCCGCCGCTTTTTCCGCGATCATCATCGTCGGCGCATTGGTGTTGCCCGAGGTGATGTGCGGCATCACCGAGGCGTCCACCACGCGCAGCCCGTCCAGCCCGCGCACCTTGAGATCGGCATTGACCACCGCCAGCGGATCGCCGTCCGGCCCCATCTTGCAGGTGCCGCAATAATGATAGCCGGCGAGGCCCTGCCGGCGCGCATAGGCCATCAATTCCTCGTCGGTCTGGACACCGGCGCCGGGGATGATCTCCTCCTCGACATGACGGGCCAGAGCCGGCTCCGCGAGCAACCGGCGGACCAGCTTCTGCCCGGCCAGCAGCGCGCGGCGATCGCTGTCCTGCGCCAGGTAATTGGGCTGGATCGCGGGCGCCTCGAACAGGTCGCGCGAGCGCGCCGCGACGTGGCCGCTGCTCTCCGGCCGGAGCTGCCAGGTGCCCAGCGTCATGCCCGGCACCTCGTCCAGCTTGCCGAGGAAGCCTTCCTTGAAGCTGCCGGGCGTGAAGGTGACGAGGATGTCCGGCCGGTCGAGAGCCGGGTCGGACTTCCAGAAGACCTGCCCGAGGATCACGCCAATGCCGAGGATGCTGGGCCGCCCCGCCAGCCAGCGCGCGCCCTCGACGAGCAGCCGGGGTCCGCGCGCGACGTCGTTGATGGTGGTGGCGCCCTTCGCCCGCACCACGGTGCGCGGCGTATAGTGATCGCGCAGGTTGCGGCCCACGCCGGGCAGCGCGTGGACCACGGGCGCGCCGATCGCCTTGAGCAATTCGGGATCGCCGACACCCGAGACCTGCAACAGTCGCGGCGTGTTGATCGCGCCGCCGCAGAGGATCACCTCGCGCGTCGCGCGGACCTCGCGCACCTCCCGGTTCGGCCCCAGCAGATAGCGGATGCCGACCGCGCGCCGCCCCTCGAACAGGATTTCGGAGGCGCGGGCGTCGGTGCGCAGGTCGATCCCGCCCTTGCGCAGCTGCGGGTGGAGATAGGTGCGCGCGGTGTTCTTCCGGCGGCCCCGGCCGATATTATACTGGTAGGTGCCGGTGCCTTCCTGCGTCTCGCCATTGTAATCCGGGTTGAAGGGGATGCCGAGGCCCTGCGCCGATTGCAGGAAGGCATCGACCAGCGGGTTACGCCACTTGAGCTCCGCGATCGGCACCTTGCCGGCATCGTCATGCCATTCGCTTGTGCCCAGCGCGTGGCTCTCCATCCGGCGAAAATAGGGCAGCACGTCGGCATAGCCCCAGCCGCGATTGCCGAGCTGTGCCCAATGGTTGAAGTCGTCGGCCTGGCCGCGGACATAGACCATGCCGTTGATCGCCCCCGATCCGCCGACCACGCGCCCCTGCAGCGCCGGGATCGCGCGATCGTCGATGGCGGGGCCGGGCTCGGCCTGGAAGCCCCACGTCACCTTGGGGTCGAAGATCACCTTCAGGAAACCGGCGGGGATGCCGATGAAGGGATTGGTGTCGCGCGGCCCCGCCTCCAGCAGGCAGATTCTCGCGCCGGGCCGCTCCGCCAGCCGCGCGGCGAGCAGCGAGCCCGCCGATCCCGCGCCGACGATCACATAATCGAAGCTGTCCGCCACCGCCGTCTCCTTACCCGTTCGTCGCGGCGGCGCGCGTCAGCTCGCGGCCGATCACCAGCTTCTGCACCTCGGACGCGCCCTCGTAGATGCGCATCGGGCGGACCTCGCGATACAGCCGCTCGACCACCGATCCGCGCAGCACGCCGGCACCGCCGAACAGCTGCACCGCGGAATCCACCACCCGCTGCGCCGCCTCGGTCGCGACCAGCTTGGCCATCGACACCTCGCGGGTGCAGCGCTCGCCGGTCACGTCCTTGCGCCAGGCGGCGCGATAGACGTGCAGCGCGGCGCCCTCGATCTCGGTCGCCATGTCGGCCAGCCGGGTCTGCACGCCCTCGATTGCGGCCATCGGCTTGCCGAACAGGGTACGGGTCGTGGTCCGGTCCAGCGCCTCGTCGAGCGCGCGCCGGCCGAAACCGATCGCCGCCGCGCCCACCGAGACGCGGAAGATGTCGAACGTCGCCATGGCCAGCTTGAAGCCGCCGCCCGGCGCGCCGATCAGCCGGTCGACGCCGACGCGGACGTCCTCCAGCCGCAGCGCGCCGCCGGCATGGGCAGCGACGAAATCCTGCGTCTCCGCCGTCAGCCCCGGCGTGCCGGCGTCGACGAGAAACGCCGAGAGGCCGCGCGCGCCCGGCGCTTCCCCGGTCCGCGCCACGATGATGTAATGGTCGGCGATGCCGGCGTTGGTAATGAAGGTCTTGGCGCCGTTCAGCACATAGGCATCGCCGTCGCGCACCGCGCTGGTCGCGATGTTGGCGACGTCGGAGCCGGCCTCCGGCTCGGTCAGCGCGAAGGCGGCGATGGCCTCGCCGGCCCGCGCGGCGTCGAGATACCGCGCGGCCAGCGCCCCGCCGCCCGCGAGCCACAGGGGCGCCGTGCCGATTCCCTGCATCGTGAAGGCGGTGTCGGCGAGGCCGCCGCTGCGATAGGCGAGGATTTCCCGCACCAGGCAGACCGCGCGCACGTCGATCCGGGGTGAACCCTGAGCGGGATCGCGGATCATCAGATCGAGCAGCCCCTCGCGCGCCATCGCCGCCAGCATCGCGCGGACGGGCGGGCCGAAATCGGCCGGTTCCTCCTCGACATGCGGGATGTCCCACGCCAGCAGCCGCTCCGCCAGCGCGCGGTGGCGATCGTCGAGCAGCGGCGTCGCCCAGATGTCGGACACGCTCATGTCCTGCGCTGTCCCTCGCTCAGCCGGAAGCGCGGCACGATCGCCTCGCCGACGGGATCGAACACCACCGTCACCGGCGCGCCGATCGCGATGCCGTCGATCGGGCTGTCGACGATGTTGGTGATCAGGCGGATGCCGCAGCCACCATCCAGCGACACCACCGCCGGCACATAGGGGATATGCCCCTCGGTACCCGGCAGGGTCGCCCGCTCGACGATCGTGTAGCTGTAGATGCGCCCGGTGCCCGGCAGATCCACCCAATCGACCGCCTGCGCCCGGCACCAAGGGCAGAAGGGCGTGGGCGGCATCCGGAAATGGCCGCAGGTCGTGCAGCGCGGCGCCGTCAGCCGGTGCGTGGCGACCGCCTCCCAGAAGGGCGCGGTCCAGCGATCGGTCGCCAGCGCGAAGCCGATGTCCGGCGGGCGGTTCGCGATCCGGGTCATGCGTCGCTCCGCAGGATGAGGCCGCTGACCGGCAGGTTGGAGGGGCCGCCCGTCACCAACGCGAAGCGGGCGTCGGGCACTTGGTGGAAGGCGGTGCCCCGCAGTTGCTCGACCGCCTCGCGGATGTGCGTCATGCCCCAGATATAGCCGCCGGAGAGTTGGCCGCCGTCGGTGTTGACCGGCAGCGCGCCGTCCCGCCGGATCGCGCCGCTCGCCACGAACGGCCCGCCCTCGCCCTTGGCGCAGAAGCCGTAATCCTCCAGCTGGAGGATCACCTGGCTGGAAAAGTGATCATAGACCTGCGCGGTGTCGATCCCCTCCGGCCCGACATCGGAGGCATCGTAGAGGCGGCGGGCGATCGCGGCGTGGCCGGAGGAGGCGAAGCTCTCGTCCGGCATGCCCATCCAGTAGATCGATCGCCCCCAGTCCCGCGCGCCGCCATGGGCCGAGCTGTGGACCATCACGGGGCGGCGGCGGAGATCGCGGGCGCGCTCGGCCGAGGTGACGATCACCGCGACCGCGCCGTCCGTCTCCAGGCAGAAATCGAACAGGCAATGCGGGTCCGCGATCATCGGCGCGGCGAAATAATCCTCCCGCGTCATCGGCTTGCGCATCACCGCATAAGGATGGTCGATGGCGTTCGCGCGGGTGGAGAGCGCGACCTCGGCGAAATGATCGCGCGTCGTGCCGTAGAGATGCATGTGCCGCTGCGCGAGCAGGGCGAACATGTGCCCCGGCCCGACGAGCCCGGTCGACTGGTAGAAGCTGCCGTCCGGCGTCGCCTCGTAGCTGGTCGGCATCGCGCCGTAGCGCAGATCGGCCTGCTGGACGGCGCAGACCACCACCACCGTCTCGGCCATGCCGGCGACGATCGCGGCGGATGCCAGCCCCACCGCGCCCGCCGATCCGCCGCCGCTGCCGGTCAGCGTCGCGGAGAAGCGCACTTCGGGGATGCCCAGCGTCTCGGCCAGCGCGCCGCTGTCATGCCCGCCGGCGAAATAGGCGAAGCCGTCGATCGCGGTGACGGGCAGGCCAGCATCGGAGGCGGCGGCGAGGATCGCCTTGCACGCCAGTTCGTCCAGCGTCTGCGGCGCGGACTGGCCGCGCTTGACGATCGGGGTGGCGCCCAGCCCGACGATCGCGGTGCGATCGCGAATGCCGAAGCCCACGCTCATCGCGCCGCCTCGTCCGTCTGGAGGGTGCTCCACTTGCCGGCGCCCGCCACGGCATCGGGCGAAACCGTGGCCTCCAGTTCCGTCACCTCGTCCGCCGAAAGCGCGAGATCGGCGGCGGCGGCATTCTCCTCCAGATAGCGGACCCGCTTGGTGCCGGGCAGCGGGATCACGTCCTTGCCGTGCAGCCAGGCGAGCGCCACCTGCCCCGGCGTCGCGCCGCGGCGATCGGCGATGGCACGCACCCGGTCGACCAGCGCGAGGTTGGTGGGCAGGTTTTCGGGCGCATACATGGGTGCCGAACGGCGCAGATCGTCGGGCGCGAGATCGTCGATCGAAGTGATCCGCCCGGCCAATATGCCCCGCCCCAGTGGGCTGTAGGCCATGAAGCCGATGCCGAGTTCGCGGCAGGCCGGCAGGATGTCCCGCTCCACATCGCGGGCGAACAGCGAATATTCGGATTGCAGTGCCGTGATCGGGTGCGTGGCATGGGCACGCCGCAGCGTGTCCGCCGACACCTCCGACAGGCCGATCGCTCGGATCTTGCCTTCGGCCACCAGATCGCCGAGCGCCCCCACCACCTCATCGATCGGCACCGAGGGATCGTGGCGGTGGAGATAATAGAGATCGATGCGGTCGATCCCCAGCCGTTGCAGCGAAGCCTCGCACGCCGCGCGGGCATGGGCCGGCGAATTGTCCAGTTCGCGATCGTCGGTGCTGCCCGGCGCGCCATCGGGATCGCGCAGGATGCCGAACTTGGTGGCGATCAGCAGGCCTGCGCGCCCGCCGGCCCGCGCCTTCAGGAAGCGGCCGATCAGCCGCTCATTCTCGCCCCGGCCATAGAGATCGGAGGTGTCGAGATGGGTGATGCCGAGTTCCACCGCGCACGCCAGCACCGCCTGATTCTCGGCCTCGTCGCCGACGCCGTAGAATTCGGACATGCCCATGCAGCCGAGCGCCTGCCCTGAACTGACGAGGCCCGATCGGCCGAGTGGCAGTGTCCGCATCGTCTCTCTCCGTTCAGTCGATCCGCTCGATGATCGTCGCGGTGGCGATGCCGCCGTTGCAGCACATCGCCTGCAGGCCGTAGCGCCCGCCGCGCCGCTCCAGTTCGTGCAGCATCGTCGTCATCAGCCGCGCGCCGCTGGCGCCGAGCGGATGGCCGAGCGCGATGGCGCCGCCATTGACGTTGAGCCGATCCGGATCCGCCCCCAGCTCGGCGAGCCAGGCGAGCGGCACCGAGGCGAAGGCCTCGTTGATCTCGTACAGGTCGATGTCGGCGAGGCTCAGCCCGGTCCGCTCCAGCAGCCGGCGGGTCGCCGGGATCGGGCCGGTCAGCACCATTGAGGGATCCGCGCCGATCGAGGTGAACGCCACGATGCGGGCACGCGGTTTCAGGCCGAGCCTGTCGGCATGGCTGCGCCGCGTCACCAGCACCGCCGCCGCGCCATCGGTGATCTGCGAGGCGTTGCCGGCGGTCATCCGGCCATCCTCGCGGAAGACCATCTTGAGCGTCGCCAGTTTCTCCGCCGAGGTGTCGCGCCGGATCGATTCGTCGACCGCCAGACGATCCACCTTCCGCTCGGCGCCGCGCTCCGCCACCGCCGCGATATCGACGGGCACGATCTCCGCGTCGAAGCGCCCGGCATCGGCCGCCGTCGCCGCGCGGGCGTGGCTGCGGATGGCGAAGGCGTCGGCATCCTCCCGCGTAAGGTTCCAATGGTCGCACAGCCGCTCGGAGGCTTCGCCCTGCGAGGGCATGTCGAACCGCTCCTGCACCATCCAGCCGAACGCCTCGCCGTGGATCGCCCGGTTGCTGCCCATCGGCACGCGCGACATGCTCTCGATCCCGCCCGCCACGATCATGTCGGCCGATCCCGCCGCGATCAGCCCGGCCGCGACATGAATCGCCGCCTCGGACGATCCGCACTTGCGGTCGATCGTCATGCCCGGAATCACCTCGGGCCAGCCGGCCGAGATCAGGGCGGTGCGCGCGACATTGGCGGATTGCTCGCCGATCTGGGTGACGCAGCCGAAGATGACATCGTCGACCTGTTCCGCCCGCACGCCCGCGCGATCGATCAGGCCATTCAGCACCACCGCGCCGAGATGATCGCCGCGCACCGGCGACAGCGCGCCCCGGAAGCGCCCCATCGGCGTCCGCGCGGCGCCGACGAGGACGATGTCGCCCCCGCCGCTCATCGCGCCGACAGGCCGGAGCCCGGCACCTTCTGGCCATTTTCGTAGCGATAGACGCCGTGGCCGACCTTGCGCCCGTAGCGGCCCGATTTGACCATCTTCTCGATCAGCGGGCACGGCCGGAACTTCTCGCCCAGCGTGCGGTGGAGATGCTGGAGCACCGCGAGCCGCGTCTCCCAGCCGGTGAGATCGCCCAGTTCCAGCGGCCCCATCGGATGGCCGAGGCCGAGGCGCAGCGCGGTGTCGATATCCTCCGCCGTGGCGACGCCCTCCTGCAGCATGTACATCGCCTCGTTGCCCAGCATCGCGCTCATCCGGCTGGTGGTGAAGCCGGGCGCCTCGGCGACGACGATCGACTGCTTGTTCATCCGCTTCGCCCAGCCTTCCAGCAGGGTGACGACGTCGGGCGCCGTGGAGAGGCCGCGGATGATCTCGACCAGCTTCATCTTGTGGACGGGATTGAAGAAATGCATCCCCGCCACGCGTGTCGGATCGGGCGTGGTCGCGGCCAGCTCGGTGATGCTGAGCGCAGAGGTGTTGGTGGTGATCACGGTGCCGGGCGCGGCGGCGGCGCAGACCGTCTGGAAGATCGCGATCTTGGTCTGCATCACCTCGGACGCGGTCTCCACGACCAGACCGGCGCGCGCGGCGGCGGCGGCCAGATCGGGCGCGTCCTCGATCCGTGCCAGCGCGCTGTCCGCCTCGCCCTGCGCGATCTTGCCGAGCTTCACCGCGCCGGCCAGGATATCGCCGATCTCGGCCTGCGCCTTGGCGACCGCGCCGGGCTTGGTGTCGCAGAACAGCACCGTGGCGCCCGCCAGCGCGAAGCCGTGGGCGATGCCGGTTCCCATCAGGCCGGCGCCGATCACCAATACCGTCTCGTCTGCCTGCCCCATAGTCGCTCCCCTCGTCTCGATGTGGTGTCAGCGGCCGGTGAAGACCGGTGGCCGCTTGGTCTTGAAGGCCTCCGCCGCCTCGGCGCGATCCTGCGTCGCCTGCAGCAGGGTGAAGAGATCGCGTTCGCGCGCCAGCCCGGCGGAAAGGCCATCGTCCGCCACCGCCTCCTTGAGATAGGCCATGGCGACCGGCGCCTTGCCGGCGAGCGAGCGGGCCAGCGCGAGGGCCGCCGCGTCGAGCGCCTCGCGCGTGTCGCACAATCGGGTGATCAGGCCGTAGCCGAGCGCGGCCTCGGCGGTGATGCGCTCGCCCGTCATCATCATGTCGAGCGCGCGTGCGGCGCCGATCAGGCGGGGCAGCCGCTGGGTGCCGCCCGCGCCGGGGATCAGGCCGAGGTCGATCTCGGGCAGCGCGAAGCGCGCGTCCGCCGAGGCGATACGGATGTCGCAGGCCAGCGCGATCTCCAGCCCGCCGCCCAGGCAGAAACCGTGGATCGCGACGACCACCGGCTTGGGCAGCGCCGCCAGCGCGGCCGCATAGTCGCGCTCGGGCGGCAGCCGCCGGTTGGCGATCGGATCGAACCCGCTTTTCTCCTTGATGTCGGCGCCGACGCAGAAGGCGCGGTCGCCCTCGGCCCGCAGCAGCACGGCGCCGACCGCGGGATCGCGCGCGATCTCGGCGCAGGCGCGGACGAGGCCCTCCCGGATCGGATCGTTGATCGCGTTCATCGCCTGCCCGCGCGCGAGCGTGACGATCGCGACCCGGCCATCATGGCCCAGCCGGACGTCTCCCGCGTCCCAGCTCCGGTCCGCCGTCATCGCCCGGCCCCCGCCGCCTTCGTCCGGTCCCACAGGCCCGGCCCGTGGCCGCGTTCGCGCAATGCCTTCTTTTGCACCTTCTGCGAAGGCGTCTGCGGCAGTGCGTCGATGATCTCGACGAAGCGTGGCACCATGAAGGACGGCATCCGATCGTCGCACCAGCGCGCGAGCTCGGCGAAATCCAGCGCCGCGCCCTCGTTGAGCACGACGAACGCTTTCACCTCGTCCTCGCCACCCTGCTCGTCCGCCGGAGCCGCGACCACCGCGCATTCGGCGACGCTGGAGTGCGATCGCACCACGCGCTCCACCTCGAAGGAGGAGATATTCTCGCCGCGCCGGCGCAGCGCATCCTTCACGCGGTCGACGAAATAATACCAGCCCTCGGCGTCGCGCCGCATCGCGTCGCCCGTGTGGAACCAGAGGTTGCGCCATGTCTCCACGGTCTTCTCCGGCATGCCGAGATAGCCGTTGCACATGATGTAGGGCAGCTTGTGGCGCACCAGCAGCTCGCCGATCTCGCCCTCCGGCACGTCCTCGTCGGTCTCGGTATCGACCAGCCGCACCTCGAAGAACTGGTCGACCAGCACGCCCGACGCGCCGGCCGGGCGTGGCGCCTGCCACGGCGTCTGGAACACGTTGGAAATCTCGGTCTGGCCGAAGCCGTCGACGAAGACGATGTCCCCGAAGCGGGCGACGAACTTCTCGGCCAGATCGGGCGCGAGTGGCGCGGCGTAGATCCGGCGGAGCTTGTGGTCGCGGTCGTCGGGCGACGGCGGCTGGGCGAGGATGAAGGCCATCGTCGCGCCGAGCAGGTTGCACACGGTCGAGCCCGAGCGGCGGATGCGCCCCATGAAGTCCGACGCGCTGAAGCGCGGATAGAGCACGCAATGCGCGCCCGCGATCAGCGAGGGGTAGACGGTGAGAAACTGGGCATTGCCGTGGAAGAGCGGGAAGGCCGTCGAATAGACATCCTCCTCGGTCAGCCGGGTGAGCTGCACATCCTCTTCCGCGAAGAAGTAGAATTGGGAGTGCGACATCAGCACGCCCTTGGACAGGCCCGTGGTGCCCGAGGTGAACAGCACCGCCGCCGTGTCGCGCGGGCCGACCTCGATGCCGAGGTTGCTGTCGTCGGCGTCGTACAGATCGTCGAAGCGCAGCGTCTGGATCGCCGGCATCCGCGCGGACGCGCCCTCGCCGACGAGGATGCAGGTGCGCAGGGTCGGCAGGCCGTCCGCGACCTCGGCGATGCGGGCGGACAGATCTGGCGTCGTGACGACGATCGACGCGCCGCTCAGCCCCGCCTGGTGGCGCAGGAAATCGCCCTTGTAGCTGTCCCCGACGGTGACCTCGATCGCGCCCAGCTTGGCGAGCGCATACCAGGCGAAGACATAGTCCAGGCAGTTCGGCAGGAAGAGGACGACATAATCGCCCTTGCCGACCCCCAGCGACCGGAAACCGCGCGCCAGCCGGTTGGCGATGGCATTGACCTCGGCGAAGCTGTGCGGCCGCCCCGCGTCGGTCCACGACAGGCAGGGCCGGTCAGGCCGAGTCGCCGCCTGATGCTCAAGCACCACCGGCAACGACCAGCGATCCCGCGAAAAATGCGGCTCGAAATGGGGAAATGTCAGCAATCTCGCCTCCCCGCGCCCTCTCCAAGGGCCGAAACTTATTCTCGCTTCTAATCGTGTTCATAGTAGATGTTGTCTGGACATCAAACGATTTTTCTCTATGGGAAATATTGTTCTGCATAGAAGATAAGCGGTGCGCCGAACGCGGCGGGAGAGGATGATGCCGGTGGCACGGCACGGGACGGACACGATCGTCGTCGGCGAAGCGGCCGATGCGCCGGCGACCATGGCGGCCAAGCCGGTCGGCGCGGTGCTGGCCGGGCTGACCGTGCTCCGCCATCTCGCCCAGGCGCCGGCACCGCTCCCGCTTTCGCGCATCGCCCGCGACCTTTCGCTCAACCCGAGCACCTGCCTGAACATCCTGCGCACGCTGGCACAGGAGAATTATGTCAGCATCGATCCCCATGCGAAGCTCTATTCGATCGGGCTCGGCGTGCTCGAACTGGCCAGCGGCGCGCTGTCGCGGGGTGGCGATCTCAGCGGGGTACGCAGCCTGCTCGATTCGATCTCGCAGGCGGAGGGCGCGACGATCACGCTGTGGCGCCGGCTGTCGGCCGATCGCATGCTGCTGGTGCTGGAATCGCTGCCGACCGCGAACGTCGGCATCAAGATGACCATCGGCCAGCGATTGCCGCTGATGATCGGCGCGGCCGGCCGCATCATGACGGGGCATGCCAAGCTGCCCGAGGCGGACATGCGGCGCCAGTTCGACCAGCTGCGCATGGACGGCCCGATCGGCTACGCCGAATTCATGGCGCAGGCCCGCGAGGCCGCGGCGCGCGGATGGGCGATCGACGACGGCAATTATTCGCTCGGCACCGCATCCGTGGCGGTGCCGGTGCTCGATCGCGGCGGCACCGCGATCTTCGCGCTGAGCGCCACCGTCTTCTCGGCGCATTTCTCGCTCGAATGGGCGGAGCAGCTGGCCGGGCTGCTGGCGAAGCCGGCCGCCTTGCTCGCCTCCGTGCAGCCTTATCTATGAACACCCCCCTCTCCTCCCCCGCCGAGCGGGCCGTTCGATGGATCGGCCGGACGGCGGACATGCCGCTGGCGGACCTGCTCGCCGCCGCATGGGACATCGCGCGGGCCGCGCATGGCGATGTCGTCACCTATTCACCCAAGGTGTTCCTGCCGCTGACCAAATTGTGCCGGGACGTCTGCCATTACTGCACCTTCGCCGAGGTGCCCCGCCCCGGCCGGGCGCCCTACATGACCGCCGACGAGCTTGTCGCGATCGCGCGGGCGGGAGCCGAGGCGGGGTGTACCGAGGCGCTGTTCACGATCGGCGAGGCGCCGGAGGAGCGCTATGCGGTGGCGCGCGAGGCGCTGGCGGCGATGGGCTACACCTCCACCAACGCCTATTGCGCGGCGATGGCCGATCTCGTGCAGCGCGAGACCGGGCTGCTGGCGCATATCAATGCCGGCGTGCTCACCTCGGCCGAGCTGTCCGCCTTCCGCGCGGTCTCCTGCTCGCAGGGGCTCATGCTCGAATCGATCGCCGATCGATTGTGCGACAAAGGCGGCCCGCATTACGGATCGCCGGGCAAGCAGCCGGCGCGGCGCCTCGCGGTGATCGAGCAGGCCGGGGCGCTGGCCATCCCCTTCACCACCGGCATCCTGATCGGCATCGGCGAGACGCGCGCCGAGCGGATCGAGGCGCTGGTCGCGATCGCCGATCTCCATGCCCGCCACGGCCATGTCCAGGAAGTGATCGTCCAGAATTTCCTGCCCAAGCCCGGCACGAAGATGGCGGGCATGGCGCCCGTCAGTTTCGACGACCTGCTGTGGACGACGGCGATGGCGCGCCTCATATTGCCGGCCGAAATCAGCCTGCAGGTGCCGCCGAACCTCAGCTCCGCGCGCTTCGGCGACTTGCTGGCGGCGGGGATCAACGACTGGGGCGGCATCTCGCCCGTCACCCCCGATCATGTGAATCCGGAGGCCGCGTGGCCGGCGGTCGATACGCTGCGCGCGGAAACCGCCAAGGCCGGGCTGGAGCTGGCCGCGCGCCTGCCCGTCTATCCGCACTGGCTGGAGCGGCCCGATCGCTGGCTCGATCGCGCGGTCGCGCCGCTGGTGCTGCGGTCGTCCGACAGCACCGGGCTCGCGCGGCAGGATCGCTGGTCCCCCGGGGACGCAGCGGCCCTTCCCGCTCCCGTGGCGCCAGCGCTGCTGCCCGCCGGCCCTCGTATCGACGCCCTGCTGGCCCGCGCCGATCGCGGCGAACGGCTGGAGGCGGAGGCGATCGGCGCCCTGCTCGACAGCCGGGGCGGTGCAATGGCTGCGGTGGTGGAAGCCGCCGACCGGATGCGGGCGCGGCAGGCCGGCGACACCGTCACCTATGTCGTCAACCGCAACATCAACTACACCAACATCTGCGCCTTCCAGTGCAGCTTCTGCGCCTTTTCCAAGGGCAAGACGCACGAGCATCTGCGCGGCAAGCCCTACGACCTGAGCCTAGACGAGATCGGCCGCCGCGTCGCCGAGGCGTGGGACCGCGGCGCCACCGAGGTGTGCATGCAGGGCGGCATCCATCCGCGCTTCACCGGCCGCGACTATCTCGCCATCCTCGCCGCCGCCAAGAGCGCGGTGCCGGGCATCCATGTCCACGCTTTCTCGCCGCTGGAGGTGCATCACGGCGCCACCACGCTCGGCATGGCGGAGGCGGACTATCTCGCCATGCTGCGCGATGCCGGGCTCGGCTCGCTGCCCGGCACGGCGGCCGAGATCCTGCACGACGACATCCGCGCGCGCATCTGCCCCGACAAGCTCGACACCGCCGGCTGGCTGCGCGTGATCCGCGCCGCGCACGGAGTCGGGCTGCGTACCACCGCGACGATCATGTTCGGCCATGTCGAGCAGCACCGCCATATCGCCGCGCACCTGCTGGCGATCCGCGACCTGCAGGCCGAGACCGGCGGCTTCACCGAGTTCGTGCCCCTGCCCTTCGTCCATGCCGAGGCGCCGATGTTCCTGAAGGGCGCGGCGCGGCGCGGGCCGACCTTCCGCGAGACGATCCTGATGCATGCCGTCGCCCGGCTGGTGCTGGGGCCGCTGATCCCGAACATCCAGGCCAGCTGGGTGAAGCTCGGCGAAGAGGGCATCGCGCGCTGCCTTGCGGCCGGGATCAACGACGTCGGCGGCACGCTGATGAACGAGAGCATCTCGCGCGCCGCCGGGGCGTCCCACGGGCAGGAATGGCCGCCCGAGGCGATCGAGGCGCTGGCCTCGTCCCTCGGACGCGACGCCCGCCAGCGCACCACCCTCTATGGCGAGCCCGCCGCCGCCCAGCGCGCCCGCTCCTACGGCAGCGCGCCGCTCGCCCCCCTCGTCCAGACCCCGCCCGCCACCGCGCGCACGGCCGCCTGAAAGGAACCCGATGACGACCACCCGCACCATCGCCGTGATCGGCGGCTCCGGCCAGGAAGGCGGCGGGCTCGCCGCCCGCTTCGCGCATGCCGGGCATCAGGTGGTGATCGGATCGCGCGAAGCGGCCAAAGCCGAGGAGGCCGCCGCCCGGCTCAACGAGAAGGTGGGCGGCGCGCGCATCCGGGGCGCCGATAACCAGGCCGCCGTCGCCGCCGCCGATCTGGTCGTGCTGGCCGTGCCCTATCAGGGTCAGCGCGCCACCGCGCTGGCGCTGAAGGAGGCGCTGGCCGGCAAGGTGCTGATCGACGCCACCGTGCCGCTGATGCCGCCCAAGGTGGCGCGCGTGCAGCTGCCCGCCGGCGGATCGGCGGTCGCCGCTCTGCAGGAGGAACTGGGGCCGGCGGTGAAGGTGGTCTCTGCCTTCCAGAACGTCTCCTGGCATCATCTGATGGACCTCGACCACGAAGTCGATTGCGACGTGCTGGTCTGCGGCGACGACAATGACGCCTGCGACACCGTCGTCGCCCTGATCGGCGAGATCGGCATGCGCGGCTTCCATGCCGGCCCGGTCGCCAACTCCGCCGCCGCCGAGGCGCTCACCTCGCTGCTGATCGCCATCAACCGGCGCTACAAGAGCCCGGGCGCCGGCATCCGCATCACCGCTGTCTGATCACCTATTCGGGGAGGAAAAACGTGGGCAAGCTGCGCTTCACGGTCAATTGCAACAACCTCGTCCATGTCGGTTCGTTCGAGGATTGGGTGACGATGGCGAAGGAGGCCGATGCGCTCGGCTATGATCGCATCCGCCTGATCGACCATGTCGTCGGCTATGTCGCCGAAAACCATCCCGAGGTGGAGAAGACCCCCTATACCGCCAAGAGCGCCTTCCAGGAAGTGTTCGTGCTGATGGGCTATCTCTCGGCCGTCACCAAGAACATCGGCTTCATCACCGGCGTGCTGGCGCTGCCGCAGCGCCAGTCGGCGCTCGTCGCCAAGCAGGCCGCGCAGGTCGACATCATGTCGGGCGGGCGGCTGACGCTGGGCATCGGCATCGGCTACAACACCGTCGAGTTCCAGGCGATGGGCGCCTCCTTCAAGGATCGCGCGCCCCGCGTGGAGGAGCAGATCGCGATCATGCGCGCCTTCTGGACGCAGGACGTCGTCTCGGCGCACGGCCGCTTCCACGATTTCGACGACGTCAACGTCAACCCGCTGCCGGTGCAGCGCCCGATCCCGATCTGGATGGGCGCCGGCCGCATGGCGCACCCGGTGCCGCCCGAGACGGTGCAGCAGCGCATCGGCAAATATGCCGACGGCTTCATGCCGCTGTTCCGCATCGACGACGCGACCGGCCGGCTGGCCGACGACGCGCTGGAGTCGCTCGCCAACATCCGCCGCATCATGGACGAGAATGGCCGCGACCCGGCGACGTTGGGGCTGGAGATCGGGCTGTGGACCGAAGGCAAGTCGCCGCAGCAGATCCATGACGAGATCGGCTATCTCGTCTCGAACGGCGTCACCGACGTGCTGCTGCGCCTGCCCGACGAGGCGATCGCCGGCCAGGTCGAATGGATGCAGCGCTTCGTCGAGATTCGCGACGCCTATCACGCGCAGAACAGCTAAGGGGATATCATGTCGCTCGTCCTGACCCACCATGCCGACGGCATCACCACCGTCACCCTCAACCATCCCGAGAAGCGCAACCCGATCTCGGATTTGCCCATGATCGACGCGCTGGAAGAGGTGATGCGCGCCGCCGATGCCGACGTGAGCGTCCGCGCCGTCGTGCTGACCGGCGCCGGATCGGCCTTCTCGTCGGGCGGCGACATCGCCAAAATGGTGCCGGGCGGCGGCCTGCGCGATGCGCTGCCGGCGCAGACCCGGCGCAATTATCGCGACGGCATCCAGCGCCTGCCCTTGCTGTTCCAATCGCTCGACGTGCCGGTGATCGCGGCGGTGAACGGCCCGGCGATCGGCGCGGGCTGCGATCTCGCCTGCATGTGCGACATCCGCATCGCGTCCGATACGGCGCGCTTCGCCGAGAGCTTCGTCAAGATCGGCCTCGTCCCCGGCGACGGCGGCGCGTGGCTGCTGCCGCGCGTGATCGGTTTCCCGCGCGCGGTGCAGATGGCGCTGACCGGGGAGATGATCGACGCCGCCGAGGCGCTGTCGATCGGCCTCGTCACCAAGGTGGTGCCGGCCGGCGAACTGATGGCCGCCGCCGACAAGATGGCCCGTGCCGTCGCCGCCAACCCGCCGCATGCGGTGCGCATGACCAAGCGGCTGCTGCGCGAGGCACAGACGGCGAGCCTGCAGGCGGTGCTGGAAATGTCCGCCGCGCTGCAGGCGGTCGCGCACGAGACGCTCGACCATGCCGAAGCGATCGAGGCATTCCAGGCGAAGCGGCCGCCGGTCTTCCAGGGCCGCTGATGGCGGGGGCGGGCGCTCTCTGGGCGGTGCTGCCGGTCAAGCCGCTGGCCGAGGGCAAGTCGCGCCTGGCCCTGCCGCCGGCCGAACGGATCGCCTGCAACCGCCATTTCTTCCGCCACGCACTCGCCATCCTGTCGCGGTCCGTGGGCGCGGATCGCGTCGTGGTGGTGTCGCGCGATCCCGAGGTGCTGGGGGCGAGCCGCGAGGCCGGCGCCCATGCCCTGCCGGAAAAAGCGGGGGGCGACCTCAACGAGGCGATGACGGCCGGCGCGATCCTCGCGGCCCGGCACGGCGCCGGCGCCGTCCTCACCATCGCCGCCGACCTGCCCGGCCTCACGACGGACGATATCGCCGATCTGGTCGCGGCGCGCACCGAGGCCGGCACCATCGTCATCGCGCCCGATGCGGCGGGCGCCGGCACCAACGCGCTGCTGATGCCGCCGCTGGCCATTCCCTACCGCTACGGCCCGAACAGCTTCTGGGCGCATCTGGAGGTCGCGCAGGCGGGGGGGCATGGCTTCACCATCGTCCGCCGGCCGGGGCTGGCCGAGGATATCGACTGGCCGGCCGACCTCGCCCGCGCCGTGGCGCGCGGGATGGTGGCGGGCGGGTAGGCAGGCCTCGCCCTTTCGCTTCCCGGGAAGGGCGGGACCGGGAGTGGGCGGAGGCACGCGGGGCGTGAGCGTCATCGCCGGGATGCCCGTATGGCGACCCACCGCCCCAAGCGCCGCTCCTCCCCTGTCGTCATCCCGGCGGCGGCCGGGATCCATTCGCCACGGCGCGGGCCGTACCGCGACGGCGTGGCCGCGATGCGATGCCAAGCCATGCCCCGTTGCGCCCGATGGAGGCAGACCTTCCTCGGGATGACGGAAATCTCAGGGCCTCCAAGGCATGCGCGTCCGTGGTCCGGAGGCGAACCCACCCCAATTCCTCCTTTCAGGGAGGGGCTTCCATGGGTGTAGGATTTGCGGGCGCAGTTCTCCCCTGGAATCAGGACGGGAGAAGGCGGCCGGCGCCCCGCGCGTGCCTCGTGCATCGCGGGGGTGTGGAGGCCTTGGCCTCCGGGTGGGATCCGGCC